>Ga0172369_10000619_pt1 | contig 52965 bp, 45 predicted proteins | sample LakKiv25m_FD_114539 | JGI IMG/M metagenome (GOLD analysis project Ga0172369, IMG submission 114539) | Freshwater microbial communities from Kabuno Bay, South-Kivu, Congo - kab_022012_11.25m | ecosystem: Environmental > Aquatic > Freshwater > Lake | place: Democratic Republic of the Congo...
AGAGGGAACGCACTTCCCCCCGTTGACGGGGGGATTGAGGGGGGGCGGTTGACGACAAGAATCTGCACGGAGCAGAAAAGACACGTCCTCGGGGCTGAACCGCCTCTTAACTTAACGCTTATGTGCCTTCGCAGGAATGACGGGGCTGGGCATGTGAATAGGACAAAAATTCTGGCAACTTCTACGAAACCCTCCCCGATAATATACAAATGGCCGGCAGAGACGCCGGCCCTACTATAGGCTGTGGTGGCGGCCGCCGTCTCCGTCGGCCATTTCGAGGTCACGCACTGGAGCGCGAATCCGTGCAGTTCATACTAACGGACGCAGTTTCGCCACGACCAAGCCTATGATTCCAGGTCGGCAGCGATCTTCTGGATCTGCTCTCGGACGATCTTCTCCACTGAATCCAGCAGCTTCGTCTGGATCTCTTCCCTCAGCATTGCCACGACCTCTTCCCGCCTGGGGATGAGTCCTCGTGTGCGTTCATCAAAGAGACCTCGCGAGACGCTCTCCATCCACACTTTCTCGGGGAGCGAACTCTCGATGGCCACGGTGATGCTCCGCACCAGCGCATCCTGGAACCGTTCCTTGTCGGGCAGCGATTCGTAAAAGGCGTCAAGCACTTGCTCCGTTGTCGGGAGCATTTGTGGGATCGCTTGTTTCAGGCCTGCTTCTTCCAGAGCACCCTCGATCTTCGCATCCAATGTGGAACGCAAGGTAATCTGAACTTCGTCGCCCGTTGGCATCAGAGGGGCCACGTGCCCCTCCACCGCTGCGAGCACGTGCTCCCGGGAGGGCATGAAGTCCAGCGCCTGAGCGATCCGGGCCATCAAGTCGCTCTTGGAAGGAATGTCCTGAAGCGCGACGTCCAACCGACCGATCACCGCCTCGGGCGAGGGCAGCGCGCCGGCAATGGCGCTCTCCATGCGCTGCAGAATCGCTTCACGGGACGGTGTAGTCGCCTCGAGGAACTCGTTCATACGACTTACGGACTCTTCCACCTTCGCCAAGACGTCTTCGTGGGAAGGCACGGAAGTCGCCAACACTTGGTCGATCCGAGCCGCAGATTCGTCCATTCTCCTGACAATCTCGTCTTGGGCCGGCAGAGACGATCTGACCAGTTCATCCAACCGATCGATGGCACGATCCACGCGGCTAACGATGTCCTCTCGAGGCGGAAGCGATGACGCAACGAGCGTGTCGATCCGGCCGAGCGCAGCGTCGACGCGCTGGCGAATATCATCTTCGGCCGGGAGCGCACGGCGGACCGCGTCGTCGATGCCGGCCAGCGCCTGCTCGGTCCTGCCGATGATGAATTCCGACTCGGGCAAAGAGGCCTGGATTTTTGTTTCGACCGCAGTGAGCGCGTCGTTGACTCTCGCCGCCACGAGCTCTCCCGAAGGCACTGCCGCGCGGAGTGATTGCTCGAGTTCACCTACCGCACGATCAAATCGCTGAAGAATCGCCTCTTGCGTAGGCAGAGAAGCCTTGACTGAGTCCTCCATTTCGCGGAAAGCATCCTGCGCTCGTTGGCTGACAAGCTCCTGCGAAGGGACAGCTTCCTTGATGATGTCTGCCATTTTGTCGGCGGCCTCGGCCATCCGACCAAGGATTTCGTCGCGTGACGGAATCGAGGATTTCGTCAGTTCTTCTATTCGGCCAAGCGCTTGTTCAGCCCTCCTTGCCAACTCCTCCCTCGGGGGCATGGCACCCGAGATAACTTCATCGATGCGTGCCGCGACCGCCTCATCCACTTTTCGGGCGATCTCTTCGCGCGAGGGCAGGGCAGCGGCTACCAATTGGTCGATCTTGCCTATCGAGTCTTCCACCTTGCTGCGGATCTCTTCCGCCGGCGGCATTGCGGCCAAGAGGAGCGCGTCTACACGACCGAGAATCATTTCACGGTTCGGCTGGATGTCCGCCATCCGGCGTGCAACCGCGTCCATCATCTCATCTTTCGACGGCAGAGCATCCTGGAGGGACCGGCTCATCGCTGCGGACACTTCCTCCGATGAAGGCATGGCAGGTTTGCCCGCCACTTGTTCCGCTCCGGCGAAGGCACTCGCCAGCGGCGTTCCTTCCAACCCGCGGGATGCCAGCGCCGCGGTGATTGCCGAGAGGATCTGATCCGCCGGCGGCATCGCTTGCTGCCACGCCGGCGCCTGCGCTGCCGGTATCGGCGCTGCGGGGGCCGCCGTCGGAACCGCAGGTCCTTGAGCCGCTGGAGGTTGCGCTACAGGCGCCTCCGGTTGCGGAGCTTCCGCTGCTATGGCCGCAGCCGGAGGAGGAGCAGTGGGTTCGACCGTAAGTGCTTCGACAGCGATCTGTTCCTCGAACCCCTTGACGATTTCCTCTTCGTCGACCGCGAATTCCTCGCCGAGCTCTTCTTCAGCCGGCAATGCCTCCGCGGTAGTCGGCTCGAATTCCCCGAAATCCAGAGCCGCTTCGGGCACACCTTCTTCGAGCGGCATCTCGTCCAGCATCAAGTCTTCGGAAACCTCGAGCATTGGCTCGGCTTCGCCGGGCTCTTCGGCCAAGATTTCCTCGATGACCTCTTCTCCGAGGGTGAGTTCTTCGCCGATCACACTTTCGGGCTCGCCGGGTTCCTCAAAGGCGATCTCTTCGCCCAAATCCGCTTCTTCCAAGGCGATTTCGGGTTCGAGCGCAATCTCGCCGGTAGCTTCTTCGGGGAAGCGTTCCATCGGGAATTCTTCGGTCGGCAACTCCTCGCCGAAGAACTCCTCGGTAGTCATTTCTTCTTCTTCGAGATCCAGCTCTTCCAGAGACAGCTCTTCAGTCCCTTCGAGCGAGACTTCTTCCGCGGGGTACTCCTCTGCCTCAATGAGGCCTTCCTCAGCTTCCTCAAGTTCCATCTCTTCGAGATCTTCCTCGTGGAGCTGATCCATTCCGACGGTTTCCACGTCGACGACCTGCTGGTCAGCCGGGAATGCGGCGTTTTCGGGGAACGCATCGACCGCTTCGAGTTCTTCAAGCTCGACGTCCGCGAGAAGGCTGTCTTCCTCGAGGTCAATCACGTCCACGCGATCGAGCATTGTGTCGGAGAGGGGTTCCTGACCGAGTGAGTCATCCTCAAGCATCAACTCTTCGGACGTGAGTATTCTGGAAGGGTCTTGAACTTCGAGTATTCTGCCGATCTCAGTATCGTCGGGGTCGATGCGCTCCGGAGTAGCCCGTTCTTCAAGGGCTTCGGACTCACCGGACTCGAGTTCGAGACCGATTTCGTCCACATCGAGATCAACCGTGACCGAATCCTTCATCTCGCGGGCAGCTCGCCGATCCATGGTAACGGAAGAGAAATCGGGAAGGTCCGTGTCGATTTCGACGTCAAGCGGCTCGGATGCAGCTTTTGCTTTGACCGGAACCTTGGTGATCGTTTCATCTTCGGCAGGGAGGACTTCCGAGACCAACTCGATGGTGGGCTCGATCGAGAGTCCTTCCTCGTCGTCGTCATCAAATCCGAGGTCATCGAGATTCAACTTCACGGTGTCGCCGTAACGGTCTGCCTCGTCGCCTTCGTCGCCGTAGTCGATTTCGGCGGCCAACGTTCCCGCGTCGATTTCAACGGTGTCGCCGGTAGTTTGGGGAGTTGTCTCTTCGTCGAAGGATTCGCCGGACATCGCGAGTAGTTCTTCAGTCATCCCACCCGCGTCTTCGTCGGCAAAATCGATAACGATCTCGTCTTCGTCAGCGGTTTCTTCGCCGCCTGCCGAGATACCGAGTAGCGACAGGACGGTGTTTCTGAGTGCAGTTCCCTCGAGAGGTTTGCTCAGGTATCCGTCCGCGCCGACGGACTTGATATCTGTGCCGCTGGGGCTGCCGGGGTCGCCTGTCATGAACAGGACCGGAACGTCGGCATATTCCTTCGAATCTTTGATGCGCGACACCAAGCGCGTTCCCGGAACGTCCTCGAGGAACGCGTTCAGTATGATAAGATTCGGTCTTTCGGTCTTGATGGCTTGCTTAAGTCCGGCTGAGGTGGAGACCCCGACCACCTCGCTGCCTTCTTGCGAAAGGAAGCGAGAGACGGCCTCCCGGCTTTCGGGATCTCGGTCGGCGACGACGATCCGATAGGACATGGGAACCTCGCCCTTTTTTCTTTAAAAAATACAACAAAATCAACCTAAATGTCAAGTAGGTTAAAAGTTGAACTTGCATTAGTTTCCCTAGGCGGCAGGGACGCCAAGGAACCCAATCTCGCAAAAAGTGTCGATAGTGCTATATTGTCTCTGTCTTGCGCGAACCGTATTTCCCTCTGATGGCATGACTGGTCTTCTGACGCTGCGGCGCATCACGCGGTATCACGAGCGACCCCGAGAGGATACGAACAGTCGACCGGGCGACGGCTCGCGCCGCGCAGTCATCTCCTGGAGGAAGCGGCGCGGGGATCCCGAGACTTGTGATTCGCGAGTTATGACTTTATATTGTTGACATAACATATCGCAATCGAGGGATATCTTGACTTAATTGCGTTTCTCGGTTAAGGAACGTGCTGATTCGGAGAAAGGAGAGGACCTCCATGTACGAGGCAATGTCAGCGGCGCTGCCAGCCCAACAGTTCGCCGATCACAGCTTATGGGCGATAATCATGGGAGCAGGATGGGTGGTGAAGGGCGTGATGATCCTTCTGCTTCTTTTCTCAGTAGTGTGCTGGGGGATCATCCTCACCAAGGCGCTCACTCTATCCCGAGCCCGGAAAGACACTCAGCTGTTCTTCGACGCGTTCCGTGAATCGCGCAAATTCTCGCTCCTATACTCCGAAGCGAAACAGCTCACATTCAGTCCGCTCGCCCAGGTTTTCAAAGCCGGTTACGCGGAGCTCGTGCGCATTTCCAAGTTCCAGACAGGGCTCCAAAAAGGCTCCGAGGAGGCGGCTGAGCCTGATTACGAACGCACCGGCATGGACAATATCACCCGGTCACTGCAACAGGCAGTGACAGCGGAACGCACGCGTCTCGAACGAGGAGTGAGCTTCCTTGCCACCACCGGATCGTCCGCTCCTTTCATCGGATTGTTCGGCACGGTTTGGGGCATCATGGAATCATTTCGTCAGATCGGCGTAGCGAAAAGCGCATCGCTGGCGGTAGTCGCGCCGGGCATCGCCGAGGCACTCATTGCCACCGCAGCCGGTCTAGCTGCCGCTATCCCCGCGGTTATCTTCTACAACTACTTCTTGAGCCGCATTAACACCATCGCTACGGAAATGGACAATTTCTCGTCCGAATTGATCAACATCATTGAACGCATCTACATGAACCGAAAGCAGGTCTGATACCAATGCGCTTTCTAACAAGTGACATAGAAAGGGCCGGCAGGGACGCCGGCCCCCACCATGTTTGGTGGCGGCGGGCCTCCGTGCCCGCAATTTTCACTCGTACGAAATCGCACTGCTCTGAGATTCGGGGCGAGCCGCGATCTGCGCGCAAGGAGTAGGTTATGGCTTTCAGCACCAACGGCAACAATAGGAACGCAATGTCCGAGATAAACGTCACTCCGCTCGTGGATGTGATGCTCGTGCTCCTGATTATCTTCATGGTCACCGCGCCGATGATGCAGGAGGGAATTTCCGTCGCTCTGCCTCAAGCAAAAGGCTCGGCCATCGAGAAGAAAAATGAAGTGGAAGAGTTTGTTATTGCGGTGGCCCGTGAAGGCGGGGTCTTTGTCAATGATAAGCCCGTGGAAGAGGCCAAGTTGGTCGATGCAGTCCTGGCGGCCAAGGAAAAGAATCCAGCCACCGAGGTTTACATGAGGGCGGACAAGGACGTGCCCTACGGCACTGTAGTCCGTATTATGGCCGCGCTGAGGCAGGCGGGTATCGCGGACCTCGGCATGATAACCTCGCCGGAGGAGCAAACCGCCGTCACCAGATGATCACTGCTGCCTTCAAATCAGCGTGGGCTGCTTCTCCTGTGATGACGGCCATTTCCGCCGCACTCCACGCTCTATTTCTGCTCGCGATCATCATATGGGGAATCGCTCCGCAGGCGACACGCAAGCCCCAAACGGAATTCACCAAGGTCACCCTCGTCGAGACGAAACCCGGACCTCCTGCACTCGAGGATTTTAAGCCTGCGCCGACGGAATCCGAATCACCGCCGGGCCGAATTGATGTCGCTGAAGTAAAGCCTGACAAACCTCCGGCTTCAATCGAGATGATTCAGCCCGCAGCCCCAGCCAAAGAGATCAATGAAGTCATTCCCGTGAAGAAGCGAAGGCGCACCGCCAAGCCACTTCCCGAACCCGAGCCAAAGACCGCCAAGAAGCCGAAAGAAGAGCCGCCCAAGAAGCAAGAGAGTCCCGAAGAATATTTGAAGAAACGTCTCGCTGAACTTGAGAAAGATGTATCGCCCAAGAAGAAGACATTTTCTTCTGCGGCATCTCAGGGGAAGCCGGACTCCACGGCCAAGCCCGGAGGCGGCGGAACGGGGGGAGCCGATATCGATCCTGAGCTTGTGCGATGGATGCGCCAGGTCCGCGGCAAGGTCAACACAGTCTGGGCGGTCATCGGGCAGGGGCCTTCCCGTAAGGTGACCATGATCGGCGTGAAGATTTCCGATGACGGTGCACTCACCGATGCTACCGTGGACGAAACCTCGGGCGACGCAGCCTTCGACAGATCCGCACTCCGGGCCGTCCATCAGGCCGCGCCCTTTCCGCCGTTGCCCACCTCCGTGAAGGAAAGGATCCGGCAGGCAGGCGGCCTGGCGCTCAGATTCACTCCGGGCGAGGTCCAATGACCGAATGCCGGGGGAATGGCTCGACCCTTCTGATGGATGTCGGAAATGTCCGATGGAGATCACTGTAGTGAGCGTACCCTGGTGCGGGGATTCCCGCGACGTTACGAAAGAATCGGGTAATGGTAGGGGCCGGCGTCCCGAGAGTGTCTCAAAAGTCGAATGGCGCGTGAAATCGAGGCACGATTCTCATGTGCTAAAAGTGGCGCAGTACGGAACTGACTTCGTGCCACGTTCATTCCCGGCGCAGAAATCCTTTGTAGGGGCGGGGGTTATCCCCGCCCGTCACCACAGACCTCGCGAGGCGGGCGGGGATAAACCCCGCCCCTACGGTTCATCGTGTTACGATTGGAACCCGCCGAGGAGTTTTGACACAGCCTCTCCCTGCCGGCCCGACGAGTCTGAGGAGTTCCAGGCAACAATCGGGCCGGCAGGGACGCCGGCCCCTACCGAAGAGATCAGAGGAGGCACTTGTTGCGACACGGACGCGCGTTCCCGCCACCTCACCGAACAAGGAGCGCGGGTTCCCCCCTTTCGTAGAAGCCACGAACGAACAAGGTTCACGAGTCTCGCTGCGGTAATCTTCCTACTAGCCTCATTCCTAACACCCCTGCACGCGAAGCTCGTACTTGACGTGGAAAACCCCAACCTCGCCAAGATGCCCATCGCTGTGCCGGATTTCGTTGCAGTCGGGCCCGGCGCGATCAACGGTCGAGACCTGGCGGGAATACTCCGGAACGACCTCTACATGACGGGGTTGTTTCATATTGTCGAAACGCCGGCGACCGGAACGTCTCCTTCCGTCGCAGAACCCGACTTCCAGGCGTGGGCCACAACCGGAGCGCAGGCGGTCGTAAGCGCAAGTTTCCGCGTTGAAGGGGACCAGCTCATTCTTGAGGCCAAACTATACGACACGGCCCTCCAACGCATGGACCTGGGCAAGCGCTTCGCTGGACATGTGAACGACCACAGGCTCATCGTGCACAAGTTCGGCGACCGGATCATGGAACAGCTCACGGGCGTGCTCGGTTGCTTCTCGACACGGATTGCATTCGCTGGAGCGACCGCCCCACGGGAAGTCTACGCGATGGATTTCGACGGCCACCGCCTCCAACGTCTCACCAACAACGGCAGCCTCAATCTGTCGCCCGAATGGTCGCCCGACGGACGTAACATCCTGTTCACCTCGTATGTGCATGGGAAACCGGATCTGTGGCGGTTGGACTTGGAGACGATGCAGTGGGCGGTGGTATCGTCTCGGCCTGGGGTGAACGCGTCGGCGCGCTACTCACCAGACGGTAATATTGTGGCGTTGTCGTCAAATCATAAAGGAATACCTAAGATTTTCTTGCTAAGTCCCCAAGGAAACATCATAAAAATGTTGACGGAGGGGCGAGGAAATGATATTTCCCCCACATGGTCGCCCGACCGCTCGACCATTGCCTATGTGTCCGACGGGGCAGGCAATCCGCAAATCTATCTGGTCTCGGTCGATGGCGGACGGCCGAGGAGGCTCACGCACGAGACCAACTACAATACGGATCCGGACTGGTCTCCACGAGGAGCGCACATAGCGTTCACGGCCCGGATCGAAGGGCGGTTCCAGATATGCACTATCAGGACGGACGGCTCGGACTTCAGGGTTCTCACGGACAAGGGGTCCAATCAAGCTCCGGCCTGGTCTCCGGACGGCAGGATGATCGCCTTCGGGTCCACTCGGGACGGCGCGCCGCGCATTTACGTGATGGACGCGGAAGGCCGGGTGCAAGCCCCGGTATCTCCGATTCCGGGCAAGTCGGCCGCGTGGTGTCGGGCCCGGAGATAGACTCGCCTCAAACGCACTCTCGGTTCAACCTCTTTGCAGACAATAGGACCTGGCTCACAGGCGTGGTCGTACTCTTGGCCGTAATGGTTATTGGGTCAGGCTGCTCCAGGCCAATTGTTAAGCAGCCGGGACCTGGAGGCCCGCCGGGCATGATACCCGGTCCTGGTATGGCAATCGGAGAGCAGGACGTACTGGCGGTGCAGGCGACGCTGAGGGATATTTACTTCAATTACGACCAGTTCGCCATCACCCCGGACGGTCAGGCGGCACTCCAGTTCAACGCGGATGTACTGCGCAAAGCGCCGCACGTCAGGGTCGTCATTGAGGGTCATTGCGACGAGCGAGGCACGGACGAGTACAACCTGGCGCTGGGCGAACGGCGAGCCCGTGCGGTCGTGGACTTTCTCGTCGGCCTCGGGATATCCCCTGACCGTGCGACCACTGTTTCGTACGGGTCCGAGCTCCCTGTGGATCCCGGCCATAATGAGGCCGCATGGTCCAAGAACCGCCGTGCGCATTTTCGCGCTTCTCGCTGAGTGCGCTGTCATGGCCGGAAAACACCTGTTCAAGAAAGATAGTTTGAGAGGAGCTCGCTCCCTCGCGGGCGTCCTCCTGGTGGTATCGTTGAGTTGGTCTCTGTCCGGCTGTCTGGCCAGGTCCAACTCTCCTGGACTTCCTTACGTCAAGCCCGCGAACATGGTCCCACCAGTGGACCAGACTCAAGTGCATCTTGCAGCGCGTTTGGATGAAATGGACGCTGAACTCCAGCGCCTGCGGGGATCAATTGAGCGGATGCAGACCGCGGGCGGGCAGGAAGGGGTTGTCAAGAGCCTACAGGAACGAGTCGCGTTCATCGAACGGCAGTTGAGCATCGATCCTGCGGGCCAGACACAGCACGGCCGAGCGCTGCCGCCGGCTATGCCGGTCCCCGGCGGATCAGCGCCCCCTTCCGAGCCGGCCGAGCCCGCGGGTCCGCCTGCAGGTCCGGGCGAACGTGTAGAAATCCGGAACGCCCCGATCCAGGATGATGAGAGGGCCTTTCGGGAAGCGTACTCGCTCGTGCGGAAGGGCGCGTACCGGGAAGCCGCACCAATCCTGGAAGAACTCATTAAGAGGGACCCAAAGGGCCGTTTTGCGCCGGATGCGGCCTATTGGCTTGGGGAGAGCCTCTACGGCCAGAGTATGTACGGCGAGGCGGTTCTCCAGTTCGATCGGGTGCTCAAGGAATATCCGGGATCAAAGAAGGAATTGAGCGCGCTCCTCAAGCAGGGGGAGGCCTTCGAGAAGATGAACGACACCCAGTCGGCACGCATCATATTTGAAAAGCTTACCAAGGATCATCCGCACTCAACGCAGGCACGAGTCGCAAATACCAAGCTCAAGGCATTGTCGAAGCGATAAGAAAGGAACTGGTGACGCAGGGTAGCCGTAGTCGAGGTGTGTGCGCCTTCCCGTGTCACGATGCCAGCGGGGGAACCTAATCCGGTGTAGGGGCGACCGGCTGGTCGCCCGCATCTGTTTCTGCGCAGTTTCAGTTGGGCGACCTTCCGGTCGCCCCTACAGTGCCCTACCCGCTGTCCGAACGGTTGCGCGCATATAGCGGGTGCCACTGCTGGCTTGTCCAGCAGTGGCACCCAATCAGAAACTCCTGCAGGATCGGAGTCACGCCGAAAAGGAGCAAAATTTTGGCAAGAGATACAGGTTAGCGATTCTCATAGAGGCATGCCATCAAACAGGTGACATCCATCCATGAGAGTACGTAAGGCTGCCCCATCTATTGCTGATAATACTGCACTCCGCCGGACTGCTCACCACCACCGTACTGCATAGCGCCACCCTGGTACCCAGGAGCACCCTGGTAAGGCGCTCCGTAGGCCTGTGGCTGCATCTGCTGCATCGGCATAGGTTGTTGCATGGGCTGCTGCATGGGCATCGGACGTTGCATAGCCTGCGGAGGCATGGGTTGCTGCTGCATAGAGGGTCCGTACATAGCCTGCGGTGCAGGTTGCATTTGCTGACCGTATTGGCCGGCGGGCGCTTGCATGGGTGGTACGTACTGCATCCTCGGAGCTGGTTGCTGCTGTCCGTAACCACCAGAAGGCGCCTGACCTTGAGATGCCTGAGGCGTTTGCCCCGAGTGGAACGGGTCGAAAGTGTACACAGGGTTGCCGCTCCACCAGGCGCGGAGATCGCCGATAGCGCTGTTTTCAACCGCTTCCCGGCTCGAGTCACCTCCAAAGAGGTAGTTCAGAAAGGCGTCAGCGGGCATAGCCGCCGCAACTATGAGGACGCAACACGCCATCACAGTGAAGTTTCTTTTCATTGGAGGCACCTCCGTTCGTGGTGAGCCTCGGCGATCCCGTGGCTTCCATGCGTGGATACTATCGCGAGTAGGGGGAAAAGTCCAGGAGACTGGCGCTGACGTCGCAAGGATTCAGTTACGCGGGGCGGTTCCGGAACCCTTTTTGTTGAGGCCTCTTCTCCAGCGGGCCGAACAATCTCTGGACGGGGTAAAAGCAGAATGACGCACATCAGTGACAGTAACGCAGGGTAGCCCCGACGTTACACGTCGGGGTTGCGCAGCAACAAGAGGTCCATGTTCTTTCTCGCATGAGAAAGGTCTCATGAAGAGCGATCAAGACCTCGTACGAACTTGTCATTGCGAGCGTAGCGAAGCAATCTCCAACGCCTGACAAAAGGAGATTGCTTCGTCGTTTCACTCCTCGCAATGACACGTCTAATAGCGAGACCCCGCAGGAAACTGAAGGGATACCTGCCGTCGTTCAAAATTTACATGATGCTAATAGGGTAAGCCCGAGATATGTAGATGACTCTTATCGTAGATTAACAGGTAGGGCGCTCTCGCAGGCGCTCAGCGCTGACGGACCCCGACGCGTTCGAGAGCTTCAGTTGCAGCAATCTTGGTATCGAGCATTCGGAGGCGCTCCTGAGCAACCTGCTCGAAGCGGCCTTTGAGCGGCGTGGCGACAGTCTTCACTGACGCTGTCATTTTGGCCTGGAGCGTGAGCGGGTCTGCAAGCTTGCCTTTGGTAGTGCGGAACTCGAAATGAAGGTGAGGTCCAGTAGCATCGCCGGTCGTCCCGACCAGACCGATCCTGTCCTTCTGTTTCACTCGCTGCCCTTTGCGCACGAAGAAGCGGTGCAGGTGCCCGTACCGGCTTTCGCTGCCGTTATCATGCCGGACGCACACATAGTTGCCGTATCCGTTTCCCCAACCAGCGGATATCACCGTACCTGCCGCTATGGCCCAAACAGGTGTTCCTCGAGGAGCGGCGTAATCGACGCCGTCGTGGTGCTTCCAGCGCTTGTAAATCGGGTGAAATCGTTGCCCGAATTTGGAACTCACCCGGAGCGCGATGCCGAGCGGGGACCGGAGGGATTCTTTCTTCAGCTCCTGTCCCCGTTCGTCGTAGTACGTGCCATTGAAGAGAACAGCCGTTTTTCGTCCGGTCTTCTTGCCGTCGTAAACCGCGCACAGAACGCGACCATAACCCGATGCGCGATCGTCCGCGTAACGGCGCTCGACCAATACTCTACAAATGTCACCCTTGAAGGACTCTGACTGAAAGTCGATATCCCACTTGAATACTTTGTTGCCAAGCTCGCCGGCCAATTCCTTCGATTCGCCCGCCTTGAGCACCGAGTCGATAAAGGTGTTGTCCATCCGGATCGTGACGACTTCCGCCTTGAAGTCAAGCACAACTTCTTCTTTCCACGACCGTATCGTCCCGTTTTCATTCACCGCGTGGAATACGTTTGAAGGATCCAGTTCTGCGCTGGCCCTGAGGAATTTACCCTTGGAATCGACGGTGATGGAACATCTGGTATCGGGGGAGAGCGGGGTGGTCGGCCCGAATCCCTTTTTGCCGCTTAGCTTGATCACGGACGCGAGACTGCGGGCCACTTGAGCGGCAGATTCTTCGTCCGCGATATTCGAGCCGAGCAACGAGATGAGCGAGTCGTCTTCACCGGTATACTCGGTGACCTCCACAGCGCCTTCTTCGAGCGAGGCTCCATTCTCGACGTCCTCTTCGGTGACGGGCGCTTCGGGTAAGGCTTCCTCATCATTGCCCAACAGCGAAGTCAGAATTCCTGAACTGAAGGGGGTACCATCGGTAAGCATGGGCACAAAAAAAACGTATCCCACGCTCGTCAGTGCGGCGAGTACAACAAGGGAGACGAGCACCGTCTTCACGGAAAACCCGCCCCGCCGTTGAAACCTGGACATGGGGATAGGCCTTACGGCGCGCATCGCAGCCCTTCCATACCTCCTGGTGTGGGAACGTAGCACCAAAACGCAAAACAGTCAACGCTGAAGCAAGATTTTCGGAATCCATTCAATCTCGGGCCGAAATTATCCGTAATGCCCTTCTTCGCGACCGAACAGCCGCACGCTTAAGAATCGCAAGCATTGAGTTTCCTGCGGGCGCGCGGTCCACCATGTCATTGCGAGGAGTGCAACGACGAAGCAATCTCCTGTGGTCAAGGGTGGGAGATTGCTTCGCTACGCTCGCAATGACATCGCCGCCCGGCTGTCTGGCCCCGCGTAAGTAAATGGTCACCAAGAATCGTCATTTTCCGCTGGGAGCTATACGCACGAGGAACATTTCGCAACACGGATTGTCGTACGGACTGACCCCGGTTCGTTAACCGTAAATCGCCAGCTGCGCTGCGACACGGCGCCAAACTTATTGATGCTTCGCCCGGGGAGGGAGGGTCGCCATGAATACGGATCAGCAATTGTGGCTTGAAGAATATGCGGTGACCTGCCGAGTATTCAAAGGCAGATGGAGTATTCGCCATTGTGTACGCATGTACCATGACATGCAAGACCTGAAGATCCAGATGTCGACGAGGGCCAGGGGGAAAGTCACCCGCCACCAGTCTGACTACAATCCATGCCGCCACTGTAAAGTACTCGCCAAGTACATCAAGAGCCACGAAAACCCGGCCGAGTGCTACACACCAGCGGCCGATCAGACCTACAGCGACGCCTGGGTAGCGTGAGCCGCCGCCGCAGGGCGCCGCAAATCATCCCCGGTGCATAAGAGAAAGGTGTTCACGCGCCTTTCATATTCCGGTTGAGCACGCGCTCGATTTCGGCAGCGTTCTTCCAGCGTTTGGCCGGGTCCTGTTCCAGGCACACGAGCACGAGCGACTCGATCCAGTCCGGAAGAGTAGGATTGGCCAGACGGGGGGGCGAAGGGAAGATCTTTGTGTGCTGGAACTTGAAATCTTCCAGGGATGGTCCGTCGAAGGGGAGCATCCCGGTCAGCATGACGTAGATCAGTATCCCGAGCGAATAGACATCGGCGGCCTGTTCGTCGGCCTCCGTGGGTTTGACGCGGAAGAACTCCGGCGCCATGAATGCCGGGTTTGCGCCAGGGTCCTGCCACCTTGTACGCGCGGCCCTCAAAGTCGCGCGGTACACCTGAGTGAACCCGAGTCCGGTTATCTTGCACTCCGTCATGTCTTCGCTCACGAAGATGTGCTTTGGGTCGATGTGGAGATGCCGGACGGCCTGGAACTCACCCCTCAGCCCGGTCAGGCCCTCCGCGAACGCGAGGGCGCTTACGATCTGCCGAATCCAGTTGAGCATGGTCCCAAATGCCGGCCTGCTCGGTGATTCCAGGAAATGTTGTAACGGTTGGTCCATATACGCGTGGACGAGCCCGGGCTGCTTGCCGGGTCCGGACGCTACGTCCTGCAACTCGAGGATACTCCGGTGTCTGAGAATTGAGGCCAGTCGGCTCACTCCGAGCACGAACTGCTCCATCGCCTCTTCTTCCATGAGTTCGGTCTTCATGAGGGTCGAATCGAGCACCCTGATGAGCTGCCGTCGTCCCGTATTGACCTCTACGGCCCTCTTCCACACTCCCCACCCGTCGGTGGAAATCTCTTCTCCGGGCAAATAGGCCATGCCGCCGGCAAGAGCACGGAAGAGATCTTCTTCGCGGAACTGGATGCGTGGACCGGTCTTGTCGAATCCGGATACAAACGTGGTGACGGGGGCTTCCGCGGCAAAGAGTTTAGGCGGAGTCCTCACCTCGATCACCTGATCGCCGAACTCCGGTTCAGACTCTTCTTTGTCATGGGTAGTCACAAACGTGGTCACCGGTTTGCCGGAAGAGGTAACCTCCGGCGTCATTCGGTAATGGACCACCTGCTTCGGTTTTACCTCGGCTTGCGTCATCTCAACTTCGTGCGCTGAGACAAAGGTGGTCACCGGCCCCGGTTGATGCACCGGAATCTTCGAAGTTTTCGCGTTGACAGCCTGCTCTCCACTCGGAGGCGGAGGAGCCGCCTTCACTGCTTCGGGCGCTTTCGGTTTCTCCGGTCGCGTAGGCCGTGAGGGAGCCTCTTTCGCCGGAGCAGGGGGCGCAGATTTCAATGGGGCATTGAGCGCCGGTTGGGGTGCAGCCGCGCGCCTCTCAGCTTGTGCGGGCGGCGGTTTCGTTGGGATTGTGGGCTGCGGAGGTGTCTTCTTCTCCTTCGGCGCCGCCGTGATTCGCTCTTCACGAGTGAGGATGATCATCGGCTCGGATGAGTCGGTCAGCTCAAGTGCAATAGGCCCCGGCGCCGGTTGAGCAAGAGCGCGCGGTCCAGCCGGTCGGGCCGTGGGAAGCGTGTCCAGATAGCTCTCAAGCCGCTCGTCGCCTGGGCTTTCTTGAAGCGCCTTGACAAGGACCTCTCTGCAGTCGGTGCTTACAGCGTTTCTCTTGATCAGTTCGCGCGCTGTGATTTGCAGGAGCATTCCGTGCGCCTTTTGCACCACGTCGTCCAAAAGGTTGTGCTGCACCGCAAGTGCCGCGGCTCGTTGGGAGATCTCTCGGTCGTCCGGTTTCAGCTTTGCCAGAGTCGTCAGGCTGTCGAAAGCCCGCCGGTAGTCGCCTCGGCTCTCATAGGCTTTGGCTAATGCGCTTTGGAGCATGACATTATCCGGATCGTGACGAAGAAGCTTCTCGAAGATCGCTACGGCACGGTCGTCCGAGGCTTCGCGCTTGATGAGTTCCTTGAGGATCTTGATGTTGAGTTCGCGGTTGCCTTCACGCAAAGTCGTGTCAATCAGGTCGTTATCGACGATACACTTGGCCAGGTCCGCAAGATAATCGTGGTTGGTTCCATCGATCTCATGGAGCAGCCGAAGCTTCTCCATATAGCGATCGAGGTCTCCCCTGGTCAGATAAACGGTGCTCAACATCTTGTTGATGCCGACAAGGCGCGGCTGCGTTTCCAACACCTTTTCGTACACCGCGACCGCGTCGGGGTTCACAGCGGAATTCGACAGATAGATCTGAGCGATCTTCCGTATGATTTTCGGATTGCCTTCAGCAAGGGCGTCAGCGACCTTCCCGTTGTCGACATAAAGCTTGGCGGCCTGTTCGACATATTCGTCGGGGTTTTCCTTGTCGAGCTGATGGAGGATGGTAAGCTGGCTGACCGCTTTACGGAAGTCTCCTTCCTTGGTAGCCATTTCCGCGAGCATACGGTGGACTCGCTGGTCGGTGCGGTCGTATTCGAGATACTTCCTGTAAATTCGCTCCGACTCCGGGGTCATGGCCTTTTCTTCGAGAAAGTCCTCGCAGATGCGTGAAATTATCTCCCGGTTGTTGGTCTTGACCGCCAGGTCGGTCTTGCCCTCGGCAGCGAGGAACCGCACGGTGTCGCTGACGAGTTCCGGTTCCGAGGTGCCGCCCGCAAGGATTTCCGCGGCAAGCTCCACGAGCTTCTCAGCATTCTTGCTCCTCCGATAGATCTCGAAGAGGCTCTTGCGAATGTCGTAAAGCTTGTCTTCGTCTGTCTCCATCGCAAGGAGCTGCAAGCAGGTTTCGGCTGCAAGAGCGTACTTTCCCTGGGCCGTGAGTATCTCGATGCCAAGGGCGTAGTCATCCGTCGTCTTCAGGCCGCCCAGGGCTTTGACTTTCTCCCAGGCGATCGCTGCCTGCTCGAACTGGTCGGTCTTCTTGTAGCTCACACAGAGGCGCTTGTACACGTCAGGATTGCGCACCTCTCCGCCTTGCAGCTCGATGTATTTGACGAATTGCAAGATTGCGGCAGCGTGGTCACCCGAACGAAAAAGTTCCTCCGCTTCGCGGATCGACTCGGAAATCATAGCGGCGCGGCGTTCGACCCCCTGGGCCTTACGTTGCCGCACGAAGAAGAAAACCCCCAGGGCAACCACTATTACGCCGAGAGCGATCGAGATCGGAAGGAGTAGAGACCGTCCTCGCTTTTTGGGCGGGCTCCACGGTTCGGTATGAGCACCCAAGACCCATCCGGAAGCGTTGGGTTCCGGCAGTTTCACCTCAATATACATGCCCGAGCGGTTGAGCACTTCAAGCATTTCGCCGTGCAAGACCATCGCTCGCACTTCGGCCTTTGGGTCTGGAGCCACGAGAACCCTGGTCGAGAGCCCGTCGGGCGCCACGATCCTCACCGCATCGATGAACTGCTTCTTGGCGAGAGCCTCGTCAGTTGGAAGTAGCGAGATGCCAAGACAAAAGACTACCGCTGCCGCGAGCGCTCTGGCCGCCACCACCGGAGTCAAAGATATTCCCTCGCTTTCCGGCTACAGTTAATATAATAATAATGCATCTGCGAGCTTATCATGAATGGTGGCGAGGGTAAACACCTAATTCCCCTCTGAGAGGGTGCCATCGCCGCAAGTGAGGACAAATGCCACAGTCACTTCAATTTGAACAAGGTCCTATCCGGCCGCCCAGCGAGGCGGGAAGCCTCCTCATCCGAGTCACTCGGAATTGCCCGTGGAACCAGTGTGCGTTCTGTACCACGTACAAAGGGCAGAAGTTTTCCCGCAGGCCTCTGGAAGAAGTCAAAGCCGACATCGACGCGGCCAAGGCGATTGCCGATCATATAGCCGAAATGTCTTGGAGCAGCGGCGACGGCGGCCGGCTGACGCGGCGGGTGCTCGCACAAGTCGTCGGCGACCCGCGCCTCAACGATTGCTACCGGTCGGTAGGCCTGTGGCTGGCATCGGGCGGCGAAACGATCTTCTTACAGGATGCCAATTCGCTCATGATTGCTACCGATTCTCTCGTCGAGATTCTCGACCACGTCCGGAAAACCTTCCCGGATCTGAAGCGTGTGACATCGTACGCCCGAGCCGCGACTCTCGCGAAGAAGTCCGTCGAGGATTTGACCCGATTGCGGGAACGGGGACTCGTCCGCCTCCACGTCGGGATGGAATCCGGGTCGGACCGAGTTCTGAAGATGATCAACAAGGGCTGCACTCAGGAACAGCTGATCGAAGCAGGCAAGAAGGTGGTGGCAGCGGGAATTTCGCTTTGTCTCTACATTATACCAGGAATTGGCGGACGGGAATTGAGCACCGATAACGCTATCGAGTCGGCTCGCGTGGTGAATGCCGTCAATCCTGCGTACGTTCGTTTCCGATCGCTCTACGTGAGCCGCAAGAGCGGTTTACGGGAAATGGTCGAAAACGAGACCTTTTACCCGCCCGATGAAGACGAGATCGTGCGGGAAATCAAGCTCTTCCTCGAAAGCCTCGACGGCGTCAACACGACGATTGTAAGCGATCACATTCTGAATCTCCTCGAAGAGGTTGAGGGCAGCCTCCCTCAAGATCACGAGCGGATGATCGCAGTGGTGGATCGATACCTCGGTATGCCCGAGCATGACCGGCAGCTCTTTCAATTGGGGCGCAGGGCAGGAGTACTGCGCTACTTGGACGACCTCAATCAGGTTGGGGTACGAGGCCGCTTGGAAGACGCCAAGGCACAAATTGAGAAAGAAGTCCCCGGCGGCGTCCCCGAGTATATCGCTTCCATAAAGAAGCAATATATCTGAACAGAATGTCCGCCGGACACACGCTCGGTGGCGCGAACACGATGATGTATCTAGTAGATCGATTCGTAGATATCTTGCCGTCAAGCCACTAAAGAAGCGGAGATGTTGACCGACGCAATATGCTTTGTAGGGGCGGGTCTCAGACCCGCCCTACCCAAGGCCATCACTGACGACCACGTAAAGGCATTTCTGAATCGATCTACTAGTGGCACTGCCTATGGCGGTCGTACGAACTTGCGTTCAAGATGAGACGATGAATCTGTAGGGGCGCGCCCGCGCGTGCGCCCAAGTCCGGGCAAACACACGGAGAGTGTCTCAAGACTCTTCGACCGGTTCCAACCGTAGCACGATGCACCGTAGGGGCGGGGGTTATCCCCGTCCGCCTTGCGAGGCCTTGGATAACGGGCGGGGATAAACCCCGCCCCTACACTGGCCGAGGTGAACAATACCGACCTGATCTCAAGTTCGTATCAGTGAAGCCGGCGTCGCTGCCGGCCATAAGTCAAGGACCGGCACGGAGGCCGGCCCCACTACAAAGAGCGGTCGGAGCCGGGACGTGGCCAAACAAGAATGACACCGAACCTATGAAATAGAGCGCAAAAAGAAAGGCCGGCATCCTTGCCGGCCTTTTCTCTGTCACCTGATTGTAAGAGGGCCGCAAATGCCCTCAGAAGTCTTACTCGTCAGTCTTGATGTTCAAAGCCGTGTCCGCGACCGGCTTCTGGTTTTCAAGCTTGAACTCTTTCACGTTCACATCGGACTTGAGCCATTGCAGGGCCCTCTTCACCACGAGGTCCTTTTCCACATCCACCGTGGGCTGAGGGAAGCGGTTCTTCTTCTTTTTCTTGTTGTTACCCTTGGAGTCCGCTGCCTCCTCATCGTCAGCCTGTTTTTCCAGTTCCTGTTTGAGGTCTACGTCCGGCTGAATTCCGGTCTTCTGGATGTGCCGGCCCAGAGGAGTGTAGTAATACGCGGTGGTGAGTCTGAGCCCCGAACCGTCTTCCAAGGGGATAATCGTCTGGACTGAGGCCTTGCCGAAAGATTTCGTGCCAAGGATCACCGCTCGGTCGTAATCCTGTACGGCGCCGGCCACGATCTCAGACGCACTGGCGCTCCCTTCGTTGATCAGGACGGCAAGCTTGAACTTGTAATGCGTGCCGCCGCGTGTAGCCCGAAATTCCATACGCTGGTCTTTGACTCTCCCGTCGGTGTAAACGATGAGCCCGTCGTCGATGAACAGGTTCGCTACCTTGACTGCTTGGTCGAGCAAGCCGCCGGGGTTGTTCCTGAGGTCCACGATCATTCCCTTGATGTCCTTGTCACCGCCGAAGTTCTTGACCGCAGCCTTCAGATCGCTCTCCGTGCTCTCTTGAAAGTTGACCACCCGGATGTACGGATAGTTCTGCTCGATAAGCTGGGATTTGACTGACTTCACATGAATGATGTCACGATTGACACTGAAATCCTTATACTTCTTGAAGCCATCCCGCATGATGGTGAGCGTAATCTTGGTCCCCTTCGGGCCTCGCATCTTCTTCACGGCCTTCAACAAGGTGATGTTCTTGGTGGATTCGCCGTCGATCTTGATGATCTTGTCGCCTGGCTGCAATCCCGCCTTGTACGCGGGGGTATCCTCGATCGGCGAGACAATCGTCAGGACGCCGTTATCCAGGGTGATCTCGATCCCGAGTCCACCGAACTCGCCTTTGGTCTCGACTTGAAGTTCCTTGAACAAATCCTCGGTGAGGAACGAGGAATGGGCGTCCAAAGACTGGAGCATGCCGTTGATTGCACCTTGGATCAACTCCTTGTCATCGACGTCCTTCACGTAGTTTTTCTGCACAATTCGCATAACTTGACGGAAAAGGCGCAATTCCTTGTAGTCGGGCGACTTGGCGATGGCCCTGTCTTGAAGCGGTGAAAATGGAAGGATACTCACCGCTGTGATGGTGATCACCAAAACAGTGAGCTTTATCAGTCTGTTAAAGGGCATGGGAGAGCCTCCCCTCAACGATTCGACGAGCTTTGAGAAAAAGCCGCCTTCGATAATTTGCTAATGCATGGTATCATACCACGCTAACTCTCACAAGCGAGGATATCAGGGTCGTCAGAAAATGTCACATTTAGCAACCTACCGTGTGGATTCCCGGATGATACCCCCGATCGTGCTTGCCATGTTCGCGGGAGCCGCGCTGCTCGGCATCGAAGGAGTGACACGTCGCGGATTACTCCTGCTGGTACTCCTCGTTCCATTTTACTACCTTGGTGCCGAGGTCCTCGCCCGTCAAGTGACGCTTGACGATGAGGGCATCACCATCAGGAAGCTTCTGCGGACGGTGAGACTGGAATGGCGCTACATTGAGACTCTCGACGCTGTTCGGACCGGCCACAAGGTTTTTTTGATCCTGTTCCCGTTCGACGGCCGCCCCACTTTCATGACCAACACTCTCAGACCATTTAACGAGCTGGTGGGACAGGTCCTCGAACGAGTACCCGAGTCGCGGATCAGCCCGAAGGCGCGGGAGTTGCTCGAAAGCGCTCCTTCCAAGATCGGTCCCGTAGTTCAGGCCTGGATCGTCTGTCTTGTCCTGGCGGGGTGCGCGGCAGGCAGGCTTGCGGGCTACGGGTGATACCAATGTGCTTTCAAGCAATTGACATCCTTGTCATGGTGTGACAGGCAAGATGCCTGTCCCACCATGACTTTTCGAGATTTTCGTCTATTTGATTGGGCATTAGTATGAGACGATGCTGTCACAATTGATTTGTTGAGGGTCGGAAGCCGCAACCTCTCTGAAGCAAGGAAATGGGAACCTTTCTCCCGGGGTGGCTCCGACGTTACACGTCGGAGCGCCGAAGGCGTAAGAGGCCTTTGCCCTCGTATCGAGCCTTCCTGTGCGAGACCGGGCAAGGACCTCTTGTTGCTTTGCAACCCCGACGTATAACGTCGGGGCCACCCTCCGCGTCCAACCAACCTTCACCATCCTTGCTCCGGCCACGTCGAGAACGAACCGATTTGTGGCCTCCTCCCGGTAAATAGTTGGGTATTTGGAACGCGTTGGCCAAAAGGCTTGACACCTCAGCGGTCGCCGAGTACTGTCCGCTCCGACCATCTCCGAATGCCGGAGCGATTCATGAGACTCACACCGCTTGCGAGCGGAAGCGCTGGGAACTCATTCCTCCTCCAAGCCGAAAGCACCTCGATCCTTGTCGACGCGGGTCTCACCGCGAAACAGATTGCACTGAGGCTCGGCACCGTGGGCGTTGATCCCGCGTCGTTGAGCGCAATCATTGTCTCTCACGGCCACTCCGATCACGTGAAGGGTGTCGGGGTTCTCTCCCGGAAATTCAAGCTCCCCGTATGGATGAATCGGGGTACGTGGGAGGTCGCCGGCAGTTCACTTGGCGAGCTCCACCGGCTTCAGTTCTTTGAAACGGGGAAGGTCTTCAAGATCGACGGTCTCCGGGTCCATCCATTTTCCGTCCCACACGACTGCGCGGACCCTGTCGGCTTCAGGATTTCCTGCGGCGCAGCGAGAGTTGGAATCGCCACGGATCTGGGACTGGCCACGAACCTTGTTCAGACGGTCTTGACAGGACTTCAGGTGGTTGTGCTCGAAAGCAACCACGATCCGAAGATGCTCCGGGATGGTCCATACCCGTGGGAACTCAAACAGCGGGTCCAAGGCAGGCTCGGGCATCTCTCCAATCAGGCCAGCTCCCGACTCTTGCAGCGGATTTTCTCGGATGAACTCCGCGCGGTGATCCTCGCCCACGTCTCACAGACCAACAACCTGCCTGAACTTGCCCTCGAAAGCGCCAGAAGCTGCCTCGGCGAATTTCTGGCGAACGACGGGACGCTCTGCTGCGCATCCCAGGACCAAGTCGGCGAAACCATCGAGTGGTAGGCGCTTCTAGGAAGGGCTTAGGGCCAATGCCAGTGATTTAGGGGGATTTGATGGGGCACAGGCTTTCCAGCCTGCCACTCATTTGCCTGAAAAATTGGCAGACTGAAGAGCCTGCCCCCATATTGGGAAATCAAGACCGAACTCTTAGGTCACCAGCATTGGGGTTTAGAGCTCCCTCGGGCAAACATGGTCCTGAATTTTGGGGTTGGGAGATTGCTTCGTCGCTTCGCTCCTCGCAATGACATGTTTCGGAAATGTCGCCTCCGAAAACCGAGCGAAGCTGCCAGCGATTGCTCAAGCGGTCCGAATCCATCCGGTTCGGCGCTGCGCAGCACCAGAACAAAAAAAGCCGACCGCTCTGTGTCGACTCGTTCAAACTCTTGTCTGGAGGCGGCTGGCGGATTTGAACCGCCGTATAACGGTTTTGCAGACCGTCGCCTTACCACTTGGCTAAGCCGCCTCACATCCGACCATATTATGGATTTGCGTCATCGCTGTCAAGATCGGAGTTCCGCATACGCTATTCGTTCCGTTAAGTGGAACTGGAGGTTCCGGTAGAACTTGTCAAAGCTCCCGTTAAAAATGCCGGGGGAAGCGATCTCCGACGCTTCACGAAAGGAGATTGCTTCGTCGTTTCGCTCCTCGCAATGACACGATTGGCCTCTCCAGCTTGCAGGAAATTGAAAGGAGGCCGCGTACGCCGGCCACTCCTATGCCACGCATTTGAGAATCCCTATGAGGCGCTCCACGCGATCGACCGGAACTTACCGTGAGAATTCGTGCGGGAAAGCTGGAAATCGTATGGCGATTTGTGTTAAACATGTCGAAGTTGTTTCCGCTCGCGCATTTCTCGACCAGAATGAATGGAGGCTGCCATGAAAAAGTGCCTTGTCGTAGTCCTTTGTCTGGCCCTTGTTGCCATCGCAGGCATATCGGCGATTGCAGCCGGCCCGATGCAAGTGAAGTTCGGTCATATTGCGCCACCGTTCCATGGCCAGTCCAAGGGAGTGGACGCATTCGCTGCGTACGTGAAAGAGAAGACTAACGGCGCAATCGAAATCAAGACGTTCCCCTTCGGCCAACTCGGGACAGAAGCGTCCTTGGCTGACCAGGTGCAGTCCGGAACCCTCGAGATTGCGTCCATCACTTCAGCGATCTTGTCGAATTTCGCTCCCCAGGTGGCCGTCCTGGATCTCCCCTTCGTATATCCGGACCGAAAGACGGCGTACGCGGTACTGGACGATCCCGCTGTACAAGAGAAGATCTTCAGCTTCCTGCCAGCCAAGGGATTTGTCGGTATCGGCTGGACCGAGAACGAGTTCCGCGACATCACCAACACCCAACGCGATATCCGCAAGCCTGAGGACCTCAAGGGCTTGAAAATCAGAGTAATGGAGAGCCCCATCTACATCGACACGTTCGAGCAGCTCGGGGCTTCAGCCATAGGTCTGCCGTTCCCGCAGCTTTACAGCGCCCTTCAAAACAAGACAGTCGACGGCCAGGAAAACCCGCTGCTCACTTCGATCATGATCAAAGCCACCGAAATCACCAAGCACGTCACGAAGACCGGCCACATCCTCACCGAATGCATTATCGTGGTCAGCCCGGACTTCTGGAAGAAGCTGACGCCCGAACAGCAGCAAATCATGCGCGATGCCGCCAAACTCTGCATCAAGACCAACCGGGAGGTGAGCGCGGCCCTCATGAACAACCTGCCCGGCATGAACATGTCGGTCGAGGAATACTGCAAGAAGAACGACGTGAAAGTCATCGAACTCACCGCCCAGGAGCGTGAGGCCTTCAAGAAAGCCATGACCAAGGTCTGGGAAAAGTACCGCCCCAAAATCGGACCGGAGACGTTTGACTTTTTCGTCAAGAAGGTAGAGGAGCACTCCGGCAAGAAATAGGGCGACTGTTGGCCATCCATTGCAGTGATCGCATGCAGGGGCGGGTCTCAGACCCGATGCCAATGATTTGAGGGGATTTGATGTGGCGCAGGCTTTCCAGCCTGCGACTCATTTGCCTGAAAGTTCGGCGGGCTGGAAAGCCCGCCCCACGTTGGAGATTCAAGGCCGAACCCTTAAGTCACAAGCATAGGGTCTCGGACCCGCCCTTTGATACCGCCGTATATGCAGCGGACTTTGCCGACTTCTGTTCGTGAGAGATGCCATGGATGACAGGGGAGAGAAACGCTATCGATGAGAAAAGTCATCGCCGTCTTCAACAAGCTTGAGGAGTGGACGCTTGTTTTCGTCTTACTGACGCTGGCGTTTATCTCGTTCGTCCAGGTGATTTGCCGGTATCTCCTCGGTTTCAGCTTCAACTGGCTTGAAGAGGTCATCCGATACGTCGGTGTGTTCATCGCGTTCCTCGGTGCTTCGCTCGGAGTCAAGTACGGAACGCACTTCTCCATGGATTTCCTTTACGAAAACATCGGCAATGACCGGTTCCGTCACGGCTTGAAGCTGGCGGTGGGTCTCATCGCTGCGGTGCTGTTGCTTGTCGTGGCGTGGTACGGCTGGGAACAGGCGATGAAGCTGCGGCGGTTCGGAGCAGGCATGTCGGTGTTGCCGCTGCCGAAGTACGTGGCTTACCTGCCGATCCCCGTATTTTCCGTGTTCATTTCGGGCCGCTTTCTCATCCTCGGATGGAGACACGTGAAGGGCCTGCTGCACGGCGAGCCTTTCTCTCTTTTGGGCGGCAAGCCATGATTACGACGCTGATCGTCCTCTTCTTCCTTTTCCTCCTGATGGGCATGCCCATAGCGATCCTGTTGGTAGCCACCACGAGTATCACGCTGGTGGCATTCACCACCACATCGCTGCTGGTGCTGCCTCAGCAGTTGTTCAACGCCCTGGACAACTCAATCCTGATGTCGATTCCATTCTTTATCATTGCCGGCGCGGTCATGACCGAAGGAGCCATGTCCCGCAAGCTGATCGAAGTCGTGAATGCGCTGGTGGGACATTACCCCGGAGGGCTGGCAATCGCGTCAACGTTGGCGTGCTTGTTCTTCGCGGCGCTTTCGGGTTCGAGTCCCGCGACGGTGGTGGCGATCGGATCGGTGATGATCTCCGCCCTTGTCAAGGCAGGATACGGCGAGCGGTTTTCTATTGGCTTGTTGACCTCGGCCGGCTCGCTCGGGATCGTGATCCCGCCATCGATTCCGATGATCCTGTATTGCCTGGTGATGAACGTCTCGGTAGCGGAGCTGTTCATGGCGGGGATACTCCCTGGGCTCCTCATCGGCGGCGTCTTCATCCTTTACACGATGTGGATGGCGTACAGGAACAAGTGGTACTTCGGAGAGCGCCGGTCCTGGGCCGAGATCTGCGTCGCGCTCCGTGACGGCTTCTGGGGATTGATGCTCCCGGTGATCGTGCTCGGAGGGATCTATTCGGGAGTGTTTACCGCGACGGAAGCGGCTGCGGTGAGCGTGGTTTACGCACTATTTGTGGAACTGGTCATTTATCGGGAAATTCGCATCCAAGACGTTCCGAACGTCTGCAAGAATGCGGCAATTCTGTCCGCGTGCCTGTTGTTCATTCTCGCGTGCGCTATGACGCTCATCTGGCTGCTCACAGCCGAACGGCTTCCGCACCAGGTGGCTGAGGCGATCACGCAACACGTGCATCATCCTTGGATATTTCTGACGTTCGTCCTGATTCTGTTTCTCCTGCTCGGAATGGTCATGGACGACGTCTCCGCGATGATCATCCTTTCGCCGCTGTTCATGGAGACGCTCAACCGTTTCCAGATAGACTATATCCACTACGGCATCATCATGGTGCTCATTATCGAATTTGGCTTTCTCACACCGCCGTTCGGGCTGAATCTCTTCGTTGCCATGGGCCTGACCCACAAGAGTCTGACTGAGGTATCCCTCGGCGTTCTGCCTTTCCTGCTGCTGCTGCTTGCCTGCGTGGTGCTCGTGACCTTTGTCCCGTGGATTTCTCTCGTGCTGCCGAATCTTTTGCTGCGTTGAGGGAACACAATCGGGTGAAGGTGGACCAATAATGAAAGTGCCGCGTTGCCGGCCCTCCGACAAAGCTTTAAGTTACAAGTAAATTCTATTGAAATTGCCTGAGTATTTGACTATAGGCATGGACAGTCCCCCCGTTCCGTGGTAGAGTCCGCGGGCGGGATTGGAAGAGGAGGCAGGTCGTGGCCCACCCCTACAACGTAAGCGAGCGAAACCACAACCCATTCCGGGACCTTCACCAACGACCGGAACGCGGACGGAAACGGGGATCGGTCTTGGGTTCGATGGTGCGGTTTGTGATCCTCGTGGTTGTGGGATGCGCCGCGGGGGGCATCGGAATTGCTGCGCAGAGCTATCTCTTCTTTGTCCATAATTTGCCGAGCGTGGAAAAGCTTAAGAATTACACGCCATCCATCGTGACACAGGTACATGATGACCGCGGCGAACTTATCGCTGACTTCGCCTCGGAGAGGCGTTTTGTCTTGTCGATCGACCAGATCCCTCAGATGGTCCAAGACGCGTTTGTCGCGGCCGAAGACAGGAACTTCTGGCATCACCCAGGCTTCGACCTCCAAGCTATGCTTCGTGCCCTGGTTCAGAACATCAAGCATGGGAAGTTCCAAGGGGGCGCATCCACAATCACGCAGCAGGTCGCAAAGACGTTCTTACTCACTCCCGAAAAGAAGCTTACTCGTAAAATTAAGGAACAAATCCTCGCCACTCGTATTGAAAGTGCACTTACCAACAAGAATGAGAGTCCAATAATCGCAAAGAAGCGGATTCTCCACCTGTATCTCAACCAAATTTATCTAGGCAGCGGGGCCTACGGGGTGGAGGCCGCTGCCCGGACATATTTTGGCAAGCATGTTCAAGAATTGACCGTAGCTGAGGCGGCCATGCTGGCCGGTCTTCCCCAGTCTCCTTCAAAATACTCACCGAAGGTCGATCTCGAAAAAGCGGTAGGGCGCCGAACTTATGTTCTGAGGCGGATGCTTGAGGACCAGTACATCACACCGGCACAACACGATCAGGCAGTGGATGAGGAACCGAAGATCGTCATCCGAAGCAACCCACACACCGTCATCGCCCGGCAGTTCGTAGAGCACGTCCGTCGGTACGTTGAACAGAAGTATGGTACGGACACGCTGTACAAGGAAGGGCTCCAAGTCTATACCACAGTGGACCTACGCCTGACTCAACTCGCCCAGAGAGCGATGGACGGCGGGCTGCGGGAACTCGACCGCCGGCAGGGCTACCGCGGCCCGATCAAAACGCTCAATGCCAAGGGCGTGCTGGAATTCCTGGAACAGAAGTCCGAAGAACTCACGCAGCCGCTCCGCTTCGGAGACATGACCACCGGCGTGATCACAGCAATTGACGACGAAAACATTTACGTCCGAATGGGCACCTTCAAAAACGGGAATACGAAAAAGGACTACGTCGGGCGGATCAGGATCGACAAGAACCCCAAGTGGTGGGTTCGCAGACCCTACATTCGGCCGCAAATGCGAACCCGCAACTTCGCGGAAGGTGACCTGCCGTTCCAGGTCGGCGATGTGATCCTGGTGCGACTTCTGGACCTGAATGAGCTTCGCCGGGACCTGCAGCTGAAAAAGTTCGGAGCGATCGACCCGAATACGAAGAATTTTTCCGAAGCTATGCTTCCGTACTTCCCGTTGGAACCCGAACAGGATCCCGCGGTGGAATCCGCTCTATTGTTCCGCGAGAACCGTACGGGATACGTGAGGGTAATGCTTGGCGGTCGGGTGTTCTCCGAAGCCAAGTTGAACCGGGTCGTCCAGGCAAGACGCCAGGCCGGTTCGTCTTTCAAGCCGGCGATCTATGCAGCCGCACTGAACAGAGGTTTTACCTGCGCTGACGTTATCATCGATTCACCGGCAGCGTTCATGGTCCCCGGCACCGGAGAAGCTTGGCGGCCGAAGAACTTCGGTGGCGGCTTCCTTGGGCCGGTCAGCTTCCGTGAAGCCATCGTCAAGTCGAGAAATATCCCGACAGTCAAGATTCTCCAGCAAATCGGAATCGAGCACGCGAAGGCGTACGCGCGAAAACTTGGGTATACGTCTCCGATGCCCAACAATCTCACCATGGCCCTCGGCTCCACGAACGTCTCGCTGGAAGAGCAGGTGGGCGCTTTTTCGGTCTTTCCCAACCGCGGGTATTTGGTCCCATCCGTATATGTGAAGAAGATTGTCGACAGGAACGGACGCGTCTTGGAAGAGAATCCGCCGCCGGTACTCCTGGACGATCCATTAAAGGTGGATCAGCCTCAAGTGCAGAAGGTTTCACATGATGCACCTGGCGCTTTGAGCTCTTCCGACAGCCCTGAGCGCGGGGCAGCGTTCCTCCGACGACGCATCGATGAAGGGACCGCGTACATCATGTGCAGCCTGCTCCAAGGCGTGGTCCAGGGCGGAACCGCTACCAACCTCAAGAAGATCGTAGGCCGGCCGGACATCGCGGGAAAGACCGGCACCACCAACGACGCCATTGATGCCTGGTTTGTGGGGTTCTCGCCGGATTATTCGTGCGGGGTGTGGGTTGGATTCGATGAGGAACAACCGCTCGGCGCCGATGAGACGGGTGGCAAAGCCGCCGCGCCGATTTGGGGTTATTTCATGAGGGAAGCGCTCCGAGACAGGCCTGTTAAGGAATTCCAACCACCGCAGTCCGTTGTGTTTCGCCGAGTGGACGCGCGAACGGGGCTTGGTACAGCAGCCCGCGAAGGTATCCTCGAAGTCTTCAAGGAGGGCAGCGGCCCAAGTGACCAGGAGCCGACTCTGGTGAAGGGGGCTCGCTGGGATTATTCAGGGTCCGATCTCGATCAATTCTAGCCGCGACCGCACGCGGCTCACCCCTTATTCTGTGATATTCCCAAAATGCATTTTCGGTCGCGACTCCGCGGGTCTGCGGGCGGCGCGAGCGGAGTTGGATCGTTCCGGCGTCGTTATTGCGGTGAAAAGGGCCTGAGAAAGCTTGACAGACCGGGAGTGGCGTATATATCTGTAGGTAAAAGTGCATTTTTTTCCCGGCTTGACGGGGAAAATGAGCCGCAAAGGTGGATTTTTCCCGGTTCGGGCCGCCTTGAGCACGCGATTTCACGCGAAAAAGGTTGCTGCCAATGGCTGATGATATGGAAAAGACCGACAATTTCGGTGATGACGAGGCCCCGAAGGCCCCGCAATTGGACCTGGCCGACATTCCCGACGTGCTCCCGCTGCTTCCGGTGCGCGACGTTGTGATCTATTCATACATGATCCTGCCGCTCATGGTGGGACGTCGCAGGTCCATCCAGGCCGTGGAGCATGCACACGCCAGCGACAGGCTTATCTTCCTCGCCACCCAGAAAGTCTCCACCGAAGAAGACCCTGGTCCTGACGGGATTTACACGGTCGGCACCATAGCCATGGTCGTCAAAATGCTCAAGCTTCCCGACGGCCGCGTGAAGATACTCGTCCAGGGTTTGGCCAAGGGACGTATCGTCTCGTTTCTGCCGGGCGAAGAGTTTTACCAGGTGCATATCGACAAGATCGCCGAACCGAGCGGTCGCGCCATCACCATGGAAGTCGAAGCACTCATGCGCTCGGTGAAAGAGAATTCCGAGAAGATCCTCCAACTCCGCGGCATTATCTCTCCCGACGCCGTGGCGATTCTGGATTCCATCGAAGATCCCGGCAGACTGGCCGACCTTGTCGCGTCGAATCTCAAGCTCAGAGTTGACGAGTCTCAGGCGATCCTCGAAGTCATCGACCCGGTTGAGCGGTTGAGCAAAGTCAACGAGCTGCTGTCGAAGGAACTCGAGTTATCGGCCATGCAGGCCAAGATCCAGACCCAGGCCAAGGAAGAAATGGGGCGCACCCACCGCGAGTACTTCCTCAGAGAACAGCTCAAGGCGATCCAGAGCGAGTTGGGTGAGATTGACGAAAAGACAAAAGAACTCGAGGAATTTCGTGCGAAAGTCGCCAAGGCGAAAATGCCGAAAGATGTCGAGAAGGAAGCGCAGAAGCAGCTTAACCGTCTCGGACAGATGCACCCGGACGCGGCCGAAGCCTCGATCATCCGAACATACCTCGATTGGATGGTGGAGCTACCGTGGTCGAAATCCACTCGCGACAAGCTCGACATCAAGAACGCCAAGACTATCCTCGATGAAGACCATTACGACCTGGAAAAGGTAAAGGATCGAATCCTCGAGTACCTGGGTGTGCGCAAGCTCAACAAGAAGATGAAGGGCCCGATTCTTTGCTTCGTCGGTCCTCCGGGCGTGGGCAAGACCTCGCTTGGGAAGTCGATAGCGCGGGCGCTGGGAAGAAAGTTTACCCGAATTTCCTTGGGCGGCCTGAGAGACGAAGCGGAAATTCGCGGACATCGCCGCACATACATCGGCGCACTGCCCGGCCGTATCATCCAAGGCCTGAAAACCGCGAGCTCGAATAACCCTGTTTTCATGCTCGACGAGATCGACAAGGTCGGCACGGATTTCCGGGGCGACCCATCAGCGGCTCTTCTGGAAGTGTTGGACCCTGAGCAGAACAACGCTTTCAGCGATCACTACCTCAACGTACCGTTTGACCTTTCCAAGGTGATGTTCATCACTACCGCCAACCTGGCCGACCCGATCATCCCGGCGCTTCGAGACAGGATGGAAGTCATCGAGCTTTCGGGTTACGTGGACGAGGAAAAGCTCAAGATCGCACGACAGTTCCTCATCCCGAGGCAAATCAAGGAGAACGGCATCAAGGAATCCGACTTCAACGTCACGGATGAGGCTCTCCTGGGGATCGTCAATCAATACACTCGTGAAGCGGGATTGCGGAACCTGGAGCGGGAAATCGCCAACCTTTGCCGCAAGATCGCCCGCAAGATCGCGGAAGGTGAAACGAAGATTCCAGCGATCACCGCGAAAAACCTCCACAGATTTCTCGGCGTCCCGCGTTTCCTCCCCGATCAGGAACAACGTCCCAATGAAATCGGCGTGGCCACAGGGCTTGCCTGGACACCTTACGGCGGTGACATCCTTCACATCGAAGCTACCCCGATGGAAGGCAAGGGAAACCTGTTGCTCACCGGTCAGCTCGGCGACGTGATGAAGGAATCAGGGCAAGCAGCGATGTCGTACTTCCGGGCGCGGGTGTCCAAGTTCGGTGTCACGGAGAATTTCTACCAGTCAAAGGACATTCACGTTCACGTGCCGGCAGGAGCGATCCCCAAGGACGGGCCGTCCGCGGGCATCACCATGGCTACCGCGCTCGTGAGCGCGCTCACCGGCATCCCCGTGCGTTCCGACGTGGCCATGACGGGCGAGCTGACTCTCCGAGGCAGGATCCTTCCTATAGGCGGCCTGAGAGAGAAATCTCTCGCCGCGTTGAGGGCAAGGATTTACACGGTGATCGCGCCCGAACAAAATGAAAAGGACCTGGAAGAGATCCCGAAACATATCCGCAAACGCCTGGACTTCAAATTCGTCAAGCATATGGACGAGGTCCTTAAACTGGCCCTGACAGAAGACCCCGAAAGGCGCGGCCAGGCCGCAGGCAGCGGAAAGAGTGGCAAGTCGAAACAAACAGCGGCTCCGTCTTCTCGTGAAAAGAAAGCGGTGCGGCCCGGCGTTGCACCATAACCGACGGTACGACTTATGAATTCTCTTTTCCTTGCTTACTGCCTGCTCGTGCTGGTGGGCTTGGTGTGGGTCGTGTACCGGGTGCTGATTTACATGCGCTCCGAGCGAGAACGGGAATCCCGGTGGTCCGACATGCTCGAGGACGAAGATTTCAAGAAATACCTCAAGCAGTTGTCTGCCGAGAGTAAAGCCGGCGGGGACCAGAAGGGCGCCGAGCCTGAGGATGCCGCGGCCCGTGCCCCGGCCCCGCCATCAGCATCTCGACGGGGTCTTCCGCCCGAGCAAAAGAAACCTTCATCTCCGCGACCCTTGCCCCCGCCGGACAGGAAACCCAAGCCTCAACCGGAGAGAAAGCCTCAACAGCCTCGGCCTCAACCCAAACCCGGTGATCGTCGTCCTCCCAAACAAGGGTCGTAAGCCGAGACAGTGGCACGACGCGTCAGCGCTGGGATGCGTACGAGAAAATCCCCCCTAACCCCCCTTTAATAAAGGGGGGAATGCGGGTCCCCCCCTTTCGTAAAGGGGGGACAGGGGGGATTTTGGACGCTGCAAATGTCATATGTTTGAACGAACATCGGTATCAAACGGGCGACCAGCCGGTCGCCCCTACAGAGGACGCAACCGAATCGGGGGTCTTGGGATAGTCTCGTTCCTGTCACACTGTCTTTGCTGCGTGAGTGCGGTCGCCGTCGGTGAGTTCCCGCACCTTGCCCTCGACTTGAGCTGAGACGCGAAGCATGTCATCTTCGATGGAGCGGCGGATGACTTCGTAGTCGTCGCGTTCAAGCCCCTGGGGGATTTCCACCGGTGTGCCCCACGCCATGACGATCGTACTGAACGGCAGAGGGACAATCATCCGGTCCCACGAGTTGAACTGGATCTGACGGGTGGACCAGCTCACGAGCGGCAAGACAGGAAAACCAGTCTCGCGGCCGAGCACGACCACACCCATCTTGACCTCGCGTGCCGGACCGCGGGGCGCATCCACGGCGATGCCCGCGTTATAGGCCTTCTCTTTGGCCATCTCGATCTGTAGAGTGAGCGCTTCCTTGCCTCCGCGTGAGGACGAACCTCGCGTGGTATCAAACCCCCAACGGCGGATGCATCGATCGATCAGCTCTCCGTCCCACGAGCGGCTCACCATGATCACGCCCGGATACCGCCGGCAGTAGTAGACCGGGAAGAGCATGGTTCCGTGGTGGCAGGCGCATACGAAGGGGCGCCTCTTGCACACCGCCTCCTCATGTTCCTGGTTGAGAATGATTATCTTCGATGACTTCTCGAGCAGCCAAGCATATGCGGAAACAAGCCTCGGTAATACAAACAGCAGGACCCTGAACCACGGGCGGCGGCCTTTCTCTTTTTTGTTCTCCGTCACATTCCGCCTCCTTGTGTCTGCCTCGGTAGTGTACCCTTGATCGCTTTGCGGCGCATGTCGCGAGCTAAGGTGTTTTCCATTTGCCTCTTGCCCAGGGAGGATTGTTGATCGGGTGCCACTGCTGAGCAAGCTGGCAGTAGCTGTTTCAAAACTCCCAGTAACGGAGACATCGTAGCACAAACACTCCCTCACCCTAACCCTCTCCCTCAGGGAGAGGGAACCAGAAACTGGCTCTACACGCCTCCCTCTCCCACTGGGAGAGGGCCGGGGTGAGGGTGACAAAGACGTGTTCCGCGCCAGGTCGTGCTACGATTTTCAAATCCTCCCGAGTTCCGAGACAGGTTCAGCAGTGGCACCCGTAGTGAGACGAGACGCATGAACGATCGATTGAACTCAGGGAACTGCTGGTCCATTACGGGGACACCGCACTAGCGTTCAAGCAGTTCCAGGGCCTCGGTCGCCGCCTCTACCACATCCGCGTCGGTGTCTTCGAGGAGCTTGCGTAAAGCGGGCGCAGCGCGGCGGTTGCCGATCTTTCCCAGGATGTCTGCGGTGTCGCCCCTCAGTCTTGAGTCTTCGTGAGCGAGCAGCGCGCACAGTTCATCGAGGATAGGGTCAAGGCTTCGGGCGTCCATGGCGAGTGCTTCCTCCATTGCGACAAGTGCCCCGATGCGGAGTGGCAGTTCAGGCGATTGGTAGATAGGAAGTATTGCTCTCGTCTGTATCTCCCGTACCATGAGGTCGGCAGCGTCTTCCGCCCGCCCGGCCACGATCATGGATTCGAGCACCGAGGTCAACGAGGCGCCAGTGCGTCCACGCAGCACTTCGGCCACGATCTGGGCGTCGGTGATTCGGCCCACGAGAGTCGCTGCTTCGTTGAAAATCACTGTCGGAGTCGCTTTGACCTTGTAGCGTTCCGCGAGGTCGGCGTGCGTAACAGCGTCCACGACGGTCACGGTCACGAGGGACGCGCGTGCGGTTGCAGCCAGCAATCTGCGCACCACCTCGGGGCAGTGCGGGCACGCGGGCGCCACAAGTGCGAGTATGTTCACCGGTTCGGTCAGTGTGTCAAGCCGCCGGAGATCATCGGAATCCGGGATTGGCGCCGCCTTTCCCAGCCAGGTGATCGCGTCGAGGAACGGAGAAAGCTCCGGCCCTTCCGGTGCTGCCAGATAATGGATGTTCCCTCTGCCTTTGGCAGAGAGTGTGATCGACGTCTTGTTCTCGTAGACAGCCGAGGTGTCCTCTTCGATGGCGACACGGCCCCAGGAAACGCCGGCTATCTGGCGAGCGACGTTCGCGAGGTTCCTGTCGAACGCCGTGTCGGAAGCGGCGTAGGCCACGAGCATCGTCACGAGTTCGGTAAGGTTTTCTGTCGAGGTCTGGACTTTGAGGAGGTCCGAATCGGCGAGCAATCGCATCTCCTTCCGAGGTTGCACACATGACGCCCGCCGTGGGCGAGCGCTTCTGACGCTCCGATGGATGTCGGCTTTTGAATAACCGTTCAGGGAATGCGAGTCAAGAGGAGAGTGGTCAGGTTGGCTCGTGAAGCGACGTTAAAGGGGTGTGCAGGTAACCAACCCCAGCGAACAGGGAGGAGCCGGCCATGTTCTTGCCAGGGCATCCGGTGGGCTGGTCAGATCCAGTGGGGGATTGTCCCACTATAACTGTGGCAAAATGCTGGGTGCCACTGCTGGCTTGTCCAGCAGTGCTCTTCCACGTCGGCACGCCGTCTTTCTATGGATGCATCGGTAATCTCAGGACGAACTCTAAGATTCATGGGCTCGGTAGGGACGCACCCCGGATCGAGTCCGGGGCAGGCTCCGCGTGTGCGCCCTAATGTGGGCGGACTCGCGGGTCTACTCCTAGAAATTCTTGACAGCAGTCACCCTTCTCAGGCCGGAACCGGTCGGACGCCGTTTGTCATCGGGTGCCCGGCACGAAGTTGACCGTCACTTGGCCCGAATCCGGGGACATATTGTACGGAGACTGGACTCCTCGCACCGGTGCAGGTGTGAACCCCCAGAGGTAATTGCCGACTTGGTAGATGCCGCGAGCGGCCTGAAAAATGAGTCCGTTATCCACTCGTTGTTGTTGTTGTTGCTGCGCCTGTTGCCCTTGAAGCTGATAGGGCTGGAAAGTCGGCTGACCGTAGTAGTTGCGAGGCCCTGTGTACGACTGATCGTACATGTTTGGGTCATTGGCGAACGCCGACACGGCGCACACGAGCACGATCGCCGAAACGACGACGGGTATCGCTTTCATGACTCAACTCCCGTTTGGAGGTTGTTCAGCGTTTATTATTACCACGAGCGGACGCAAAAGAAAAGAATTTCCTGCAAAATCTTGACAAATAGTGCAGAAATATGTCAGAATTTAGCACTCTTACCCTGACAGGAGGTCCATGGAATGGGTAGATTACCCGTAATGGCGGTGTGCATCCTTGTCATGGTTGCCTTGGCCGTCCCTGCTTTTGCCAACGGCGTTAGTGGCAAGCAAGGGGTTGTGTCCAAGTACGCCAGCAGGGCCTACAAGGGCGGGTGCGCTGTGTTGCAGGAAACGGAGGGACATGTGAGTGGGATCTTACGGCACACGTTCGGACTGTTCAACCCGTGCCTTGACGTCGTGAAAGGCTGTGCCGGCTTAGCGCTCAGCCCGGTTGAGAAGACTGCCGGTTACGTGTGCAAGGTGGCCGCCCGGCCGAAGGCGGCTGCGAAGAAGGGGACCCAGGACATTCCAGTACCCAAAAAACCCAGCATGCCGCAATAAGGAGCGCAACTCTCGAATGGGGGCGGCAGGGAGCGCTGCACGTTAACGTGAAAGCGTGGGGCCCTGCCGACACGGAGGGTGTATATGATCGGGAGGGTGGCTGCTCCACTTGTGCTGGTGTTTGCACTCCTTGCAGGTCCCGGGGTTTCGCACGGCGGGCAGGTTCATAACAACGGCCTGACCATCTGTTCAGTCATCATCAATGAGATGACCAGCGGCCAGATCGGCCTTGAAGAAGCTCGCGAAATCTCTGAAGCAATTGCAAATGCTGCGAATAGACATTTCGGGCGAGTGACCTGCGGCGAGATGTGGCTCTACATGGCCATAGCCTATGTTGAGAGCGGCTTTCGAAACAACGTAGTCAATTATATGAACTGCCGGGGCATGTTCCAGGTGCACGCTCCGTCGTGGGCGCGTAAGTTTGGCCTTAAGTATAATGACCTGCTGATTCCTGACACCAACGCGGATGCGGGCATTCGAGTGTTCAAATATTACCTTGAACGGTACGGTCGCATCGTACCTGCCCTAAGCGCATACAACAGCGATGATCCCCATGCAGCCACGGGTTACGCCCATGCCGTCCTCGGTACGCGACTCAAGATCAAGAAACGGTATACGCAGCTTTACCGGTCTTTCCGGAAGGCGGAAATGCTCAACCTGGCCAGCTTGCATCCATAATAGGCCGGAATATAGGACGAGGCAATGTTCGGGGGGTGTAGCGCTCAATGCAAGTGATTTGAGAAGATTTGATGTGGCGCAGTCTTTCCAGCCTGCGACTCATTAGCCTGAAAAGTCGGCAGGCTGGAAAGCCTGCCCCACATTGGGAAATCAAGACCGAACTCTTAAGTCACAAGCATTGGGGGTGGGGTGGACTATCGCGGCGGGCCGTAAAGCAGCGGCGCTGCCACCGATCTGAGCAGGTCCCACGGATTGAAAATAGAGGGGTTGTGGTCCATCGGGACGTACGGATCGTGGCCCTGTGGGTATTTGGCCGATACGGGGCCTTTAGGCGGCGCGACGTATTGGGGAATGCAACTGATACACCCGGTCAAGCCGCTGACAACGGCAAGCAGCACCAATAAAGTGAGAAGTCTTCGTACCTGATTCATCCAGGGTCACCTGCACTGACTTCGATTCGGCATTTTACCGGTTTGTCAGCCTATGATCAAGGGAAAAGAACTGCCGGTCGGATCTGATGCCGATGCGCTTTCAAAGAAGTGGCTTTGGCAGTCGGCCGGTATGCCTCCGAAGCGACGTTAGGCCTGCCGTCCGAAGCGGAGGGGGCTTCCGGCCGACTCACTGCCGCGATTGCGCATTGATATGAAAGACTTCAGCCGCTCCCTTCGATGTCCAAGTCTTGCCTTCCGCGTCAATGAGCAGAGCGTCCATTCCACCTACCGATTCAACCAGCTCCGATCCGCGCTCGGGCCCCAGGATGAAGACCGCTTTTGCTAATGCGTCAGCCTTGAGAATGTCCTGCCCGACAATCGTAACCGCCTGCATGCCGTGAGCCGGATAGCCCGTGCGAGGATCGATAATGTGGTGGTACCGTTTGCCGCCCTGGTCGAAGAAGCGCTCGTAGTCCCCTGAAGTGAACACCACCCGATCCTTGGCATCGATTACCGCCGCGATGGCATTGGGCCGGCGGGGATGCTGCACCCCGATGCGCCAGGGCATCCCGGGTTGCTTCTCGCCGAGCGCCACCATATCTCCGCCGACATTAATGAGAGCGCCTGTGATGCCGAAGCTCTTGGCGACCGCCGCGGCGCGCTCCAACGCGTAGCCCTTTGCGATGCCGCCGAGGTCGAAGGCCATGCCGTCAACAGGCAATTCGATCGTGCCGGCGGATGCGTCAACCTTTACTCGACGCCAGCCGACCTTGGTCAGAGCCTCCGCGATCTCCGACGGGTCGGGCAATCGGGCCGGTTGATCGCCGCTGAAGCGCCACAGCCGAGTAATCGCACCGACAGTGGGGTCAAAGGTCCCGCCGAACTTCTCCGCATAGGTGAGTCCCTGCTGGATAAGCTTTACCACCTCGGGATCGGCGGCGAACGGCCCCGATCCAGCGCTATCGTTGATCTCGGTCAACTTGGACGGCTTGTGGAAAGAAGTCAGGTCCTCGACACGCCGCATTTCGTCAAAGATGGCCTCAGCAGCTGGTTTGAGTTTGTCGGGATCTCCGACGAGAGATATTTCCACTAGGGTCCCGAGGAGCAGTCGGTTCAGGCGGTACGGCTGCGCGGGCTCGTTTGTACGGCACGAGGTGAGTAGTACCGTGGCCAGGGCGGTCAGGAGTACTGTACGAGAAAGAACGGCAGTCCTCATACTAACGAGCTTTCATACAAGTGAAAATGGCGGGCGCGGAGGCCCGCCGCCACCATAAGAGATGGTAGGGGCCGGCGTCCCTGCCGGCCCTTTCCGTGGTACTTGTTAGAAAGCGCATTGGTATCACATGCATTCGGCCCTCGCGTCCGATACAGTCTTCAGTCTGCGAGCCAGCAGCCTCACCGGAACGATCATCGTGTAAAACGGGAACATGTACATTGCTGCGAGGAGGGGCGCAAGAGGCCCGAAGAAGGCTGACGAGAAGACGATCACCAACACGTTGTTCATGAGCGCAAGGCTGACCCCCGCTGCGAGTCGATTGGGCAGTCCGCGATTGGGAGTGATCGCGAAGCCCGCCCCATATAGGACTGCGGAAAGGATGTACACGATCATCAGCGATACCAACAACTGCCCCGGATGAATGAAGAAGTAGGATGAATACTTGGAGAACACGCCGAGATTGATTATTGCGAAGAGCGTCAGCGTGATCGGAAACTGGTACGCCGTGATCGCATCGAGCACACGCGGGATGAACCGTCGTGCGACGACTACGGCAATCATCGGCACGAAGATCACCATCGCGAGAAGCCGAACCATTGTCTCAAGCGGAATAGTGATCTCCGCGCCTGCAAGGATCTTGACCAGTAGCGGCAGAGAGAAGGGCACGAGTACCGATGTCACGATAACCATGCGGAGCACGCGTACGACGTCCGCGTCAACGAGGGTCGCAATAAACGGCGCAACTACGCCTGTGGAAATCCCGGAAAGCAAAAGCACGGGGATAGCGTAGTCGGGCACGATAGCGAGGGTAATCCAGTACAACAGCGCTGGGAGCGCCACGAGCTTCACTACAACAAGGAAAGCAAGTCGCACAAGCGCGGACGGCGCCGCGTCGAGCAGTGCGTGAAAATCGATCTTGATAAAGCTCAAGAAAAGCAGGAGCATCATGAAGTGCAGAATGAACGGGTGGAATAGGGTTCCCGTTGCCGGATAAAGCACCGCGGTCGCCATGGACGCGAAAATGACGAAGAAGAGCAGCAGATCAGCGGGTCTCATCGCCGCTCCTTCGACACATCACCCTGACGGGATCGCATGGTGAAGAGTAGCCGGGGCATTCTAAGGCTGTAGCAAAACCACCCGACTGGCTGCAATCGAGGCACCGCAGACTGTAGGGGCGGGGTTTATCCCCGCCCGTTATCATAAGCCTCGCGAGGCGGGCGGGGATAAACCCCGCCCCTACGCAGATATTCTGAGACGGGAGCGAACGCGGTACAAAATGCATTTTGCATTGCGTCGCGGTGAGGACATCAGAACCATGGCACGATATCATTCGACGTTCGACTTCCAGAACAGGTGTCCTCAAGGTCACGGCTGCCGCTCGGGTGGGGGTGCCGGCCAGAGGTAAAGCCCTCTCGCCTCGTCGAATAGACGCACCGGTACGGGGCCGGGGACGGGAGTGCCGTAAAGTTCCGCAACAAAGATCACGCTCTCCGGCATCAAGTGGCCGCCGACGCACTGGAACTCTTTGTTCGCCGGCACCAAATGGCAATGCGCGAAGCTTGCTCCATCTTTTTCGGAAATGTTGCCCGAACAAGACACGATCTCGAGGTGCCCGACGAACTCACGACTCGTGTACTCGTGAGTATCGGGGTCGAAGCAACCGAGAATGGCCTTTCTCAGGAGCCCAATAACCGAAAACGCGCCTTTCCGAATGGAACGCTCGTCGAAGGCGTTGGTAATAGCGGCGAGCAAATCATCTCCCTGCCGGAGACCGACGAGGAATGGCTCTCCCATAATGAACATCCTCCGGGATCGATCGTGAGCTATAATACCCTATAGCACATCCCCGAACGGGAAGAGAACAACCGAGGGTTCCCCATGAAGAGAGGATATTGTCACCATTGCGGCGAAGCGCTGGAGTTTGTGGAGAAAGTTTTCCGGGATGACACGTGTCCGCAGTGCGGTTCCGACGTGAAGTGCTGCCTGAACTGCGTCGAATACGACGAATCGGCCCCCAACAGCTGCCGAGAGCCGCAGGCGGAAAAGGTTGCTGTGAAGGACCGTCGCAATTTCTGCGAGTACTTCACACTGCGAGAGACGAAAATCTCCAGCGCTGCCGCAGACAAAGCAACAGAGGCGCGCAAGAAGCTGGAAGCCCTATTTAAGAAATAGGAGAACGTTTTCGGTTCTCACCAGTCTTCTTCCTCCTCCTCAATGTCTTCCTCCGCAGCGGCGTCCTGTCCGAGGTCGCTGGGAAGGGGTTCCCGCGGAGCTTCGATCCACAGTCCTTCCAGATCGTAGAACTCACGAACCGGGCGCTGAAAGACGTGTACGACCACGTCGCCATAGTCAAGGAGCGCCCAGGTCCCTTCTTTGACTCCTTCGGCCGACAGACGCTCGAAATGCTGCTCCCGGCCGATTTTCATCACCTCTTCCGCCACCGCGGAAACCTGCCGGGCAGACCGGGCCGACACAATGAGGAAATAGTCGGCGAGGGTGGTCAGGTTCGTCAGCCTGATGAGCACCGGATTCAGGGCCTTCTTTGACATGGCGGCCCGAAGGAGAATCTCCGATTTTGCTTTCGGCGACACTTCGGGGTGGTCGGTGGTGGCTTTCTTCATGAGTTTTCAACGTCCATAGAGGTCATTCTCCCCAATATAGGCTCGGACCGATTCGGTCACAAGGTATCGGATGCTGCGGCCGGCTTTCACCAAGTTGCGGATGCGGGTTGATGAGATGTCGAGCCCGCAAACATCCGAGCGTATGATCAGGCGGTCCTCAGGGTTCACGAAGCGGTCGCCGGCGCAGCGGAAGCGGTCACGGACAGCTGCGGGCACTTCGGCCCACGCGGCCTCGAAGCTGACATCCGGCCGCCGCACCACGATGAAATTGCATAGCTCAAACAGCCGCTCGTACTCTTTCCAAGCAGATATCTCACGAAGCGAATCCGATCCGAGAATGAAGAAGTAGCCGCGATTCGCCTCCTTTGCCAGGACCTCCAAAGTCTGAACCGTGTACGACGGTCCCCCGCGACGAAGTTCCATGTCGGACACCTCGAAAACCGGGTTGTCTCGACACGCCAGTCTCGTCATCTCGATGCGGTGCACCGGGGGGGCCACGTCCACCTGGCGCTTGTGCGGAGGCAGCGAAGACGGTATAAACACGACCCGATCCAGGTCATGAGCGTATGCTGCTTCTTCCGCCAAGCGGAGATGCCCGAGGTGCGGCGGATTGAAAGAACCTCCTAGTATTCCCAGTTTCACGATGCCACCCGGAACAAGGCCCTTGTGTTCAAAAGAAAAAATTCTATACTTATCGAAGGCGATTGCAAATAGTAATCGCCACGACTAAATAGGAATTGTCACATCAGCCCCATGGAGGCAAGCCTTGTGGTATTTCGAATATGTAATCGGATTCATTATTCTCCTCGGTGTTCTCATATTCGTTCATGAATTTGGCCACTTCATCGTCGCAAAAGCCGCGGGCGTGAAGGTCCTCAAATTCTCTCTCGGCTTTCCCCCGGCCATGATAAAGCGCACCTGGGGCGAGACTGATTACATGCTGAGCTGGGTGCCCCTCGGCGGCTACGTGAAACTCCTCGGTGAAGATCCGGAATCCGATGAGGAAGTTCCGCCGGAAGAGATTCACCGATCTTTCACCAGCAAGCCTCTCTACGCCAGGGCGGCCATCATCGCTGCGGGCCCTGTTTTCAACTACCTGCTGGCGGTGGTGCTCCTCTGTTCGGGCTATCTTATGGGACTGCCGGTGCTCGCCTCGGAAATCGGCACGGTGGTCGAGAACAGCCCCGCGGCGATCGCTGGAGTGGATAAGGGCGACCTTATCACCGCGGTTGATGGCAAGCCGATCCAGCGATGGGATGAAATGCGCTCTGCCATCGAGCAAAACGCAGGGAAGAATGTTACCTTGACCGTGGACCGGCAAGGCAAGGTCCTCGACCTTAAGGTGATGCCGCAGCTGAGCGACCAGAAAGATTTTTTCGGCCGACCCTTGGGGCGTATCGGCGTAACCCCGTCAGGAACGAAGGTCTCGTTGGGTGTTATCGGCGCGATATCCGAGGGAGTCCGTTTCACCGGGCACCTGACTTGGCTCGTGGTTGAAACGGTGGTGAAGCTCCTCAAAGGTGAAGTGAGCGCCAAGGCGTTGAGCGGTCCCATCACGATCGTTCAGGCGTCCGGTGAAAGCCTGCGGCAGGGCCTATTCAGCTTCCTCTTTCTCATGAGCTTTATCAGCATAAACCTGGCGATCATCAATCTCCTGCCGGTCCCGATCCTCGACGGCGGACACCTGATGTTCTTCCTGGTAGAGGCGATCATTCGACGGCCGGTCACGGGCAGGGTTCGGCAGGTGGCTACCCAGCTGGGACTCCTGTTCATCATCTTTCTCATGGTTCTTGTGTTTTACAACGATATCAGCAGGATAGCTACGCAGGGGTGGTCGCTGACACCGCCTTAAGAGATCAACTCGTAAGTACATTGCCACTTCGTCCTTGGAAAGGTCTAGCGCTGAACAACGCCATATGCTCTGTAGGGGCGGGTCTCAGACCCGCCCCTACCCAACACTGTCGCTCACGACAACGTAGACGTAATTCTGAACAGATCGAGTACTCGGCTCTTCGCATGTCTTCACCGGTAGGTTCTCAGCCCCTTCCATGATCATTCTCGCGGTGCACACGACCAGTCCGGTCCACAGCCTGGCTCTTGTTTCGGGAGACCGGCTCCTGAAGGAGCGAACGCTCCCGCACGGCCGGCAATACGTGGAGCGCCTCGCCCCCGCGATCGCGGAGCTTGTCGACGAGCTCGACAACGGGCTTGCGAGCGTTGACGGCCTGGCCGTGGCAATAGGCCCGGGTACGTTCTCGGGAATCCGCGTAGGTATTGCAACGGTGAAGGGCATAGCGCTCGCCCTGGGGACGCCGGTGGTTGGCATATCGAGCCTCGATGCGCTCGCATGGCAGGGTCTTCAACCAGGTGAGACGGGCGCAGCAGTGATCGACGCTCGTCGGAAGGAAATCTACGCCGCGTTGTACCGGCGTGAAGCCGATCGACTGGATGCGCTCTCGACGCCGATGCTCATGTCAATGGAGGATTTCGGCTCGCTTAGCGCCGATCATCGCGGAAAGCTCATTGCATGCGGTGATCCTGTGGTTGCAGAACTTGCAGAGATCAACGCCTCCCTGGTCGCCCGTCCTGTCGTGCCTCCGTCTGCTACTGCGTGCGTGCATTTGGCTCGGGCTCGTTTTGAAGCCGGAAAGGCTGACGCGCTCCACGCTCTTGCCCCGCTCTACATAAGGCGATCCGATGCGGAAGAGAAGTCAGCGATCCGGTGCCAGTAGATCGTTTCGTAAGTACCTTAGCACTGAAACCGTCGTAAGTTGCCAGGTTGAATGACGCGATACGGTTTGTAGGGGCGGGTCTGAGACCCGCCCCTACCCAAAATCGCTGATGACTCCAAGGTAAACGTAATCTTGAATCTCTTTACTAGTCCAGACAACATGCCTGGTTGTTAATTCTCCGGATTCACGTCGATTCCAGTCAAGTTCCCCTCTCCGTGGAACCAATTCGCTTCCCGTGCATCAGTACTAGCAGCAGGAATAAATGAGGAGGTTCGTATTATGGACCCCGAAGAAAGAAAGATTCCGGGATATGCGACGACCGAAGGCGAAAAGCCTCGTTCGGAGGAAACAGACGAATGCGCCGGCATCGAAGACCCCGTGCGCAGAGGGTTGTGCAGGGTGTGCCAGGCGCCCATCATCGGCGAGGCTCCTTTCTGCCAAGACCACGAACCACCGGTTCCGTAGCCGCGCCGCCTGGCGTGAGACTTGTTACATTGCGGTAATTGCCGCGGGTGGTGGGTAGATTGGCTCTCCCGCCGCCCGTTGATGTGCTTCTTCCTATTCCGCGACCACGGGACTGCGGCAGGAATCCCCGGAACGCGTAGATCGTTTCGTAAGTAGTTTGCCACGTTGCCAGAGACGGCTTGACGAATTGAACAACGCGATATGCCTTGTAGGGGCGGGTCTGAGACCCGCCCCTATCCAAACCCGTCGCTGATGACTACGTTAAGGCATCTCCGAATCGCTCCACTCACCCATTGTTTGCTGTCACAAGTTCGACCTGCTACCGAATGACCCGCCCTCCGTTAAGCCGAAAAGAGTACCCGCCGTTTCCTCGGAACCGTCCTTCCGCGAAATCACGTGGCTCAATATGAAGATCACCGTCTGACACGCGAATGAAATGATACGTTGAATCCAAGTCCGGAGTGAGAGGTGCTCCGCCGCACGAAACCACGACAGAGGCTCGGCGTTCCGGAACACCTACCTCCATGACCGCAGACCGATGCTTGTGGCCTTGGAGAATGAGCGATATGCCGGTGAGCGTGCAAATGTTGAGGACTTCGCCTGCGTCGGAGAGCTGGTGCGCCCAAAACGAGGACCCGCGGATCACCGGGAGAACGGGGTGGTGAAGAACGAGCACCTTGAAATAACCGGCAAAACCGGCTGCAGTCTCTCTGAGCCAATAGCGAGTCTCTCGAGCGACCTTTCCCGGCCAGGACGGCAATTTATGCACGGTGTTGACGCCAAAGAAGACGGCCTTGTGCTCATCGCAAACGAATACTACTCGGTCCGGCGCTCCAAAGAAGCTTCTGAACCGGCTCATGGCCAACGCGGGAATCAGCCATTCCCAAACTGCTGCGGCATTGATTTCTCTGTTGCCTGGCACCGTGATATAAGGAACGCCAAGCGAATCCAGGAATTCTCGGGCCTGGCGGAATTGCGCGAGCGAGCCACGATCGGTAATGTCGCCCGACACGACAACCACGTCGAGGTTCCGGTCGCGCAGATCCTCGGCAAGCGCTCGCTTCTTCGCGGCTGAGACGTGGCGCCCGATGTGCAGGTCAGACAGATGTGCAACGTTCATGACGCGGCAGATTACGCGGCTCGTGCCCTTAAGTCAACGCCGTAGACAGCGAATAAAAATTGCCCTTGATTTTTCAGGTTGAATTGTCTAATATCAAAGAGGATTCTCATGTGGAAGGCAAATAATTCTTGATGGTTGGCCCTTCACATCACGGGGGCGCAATCCTCCGAAGCGCAGACCTAAGGAGTCGGTTGATGAAACGAAACTTAGTCAAGTTAGTAGCAATTCTGGCCGTTGTGGGCGCGGGAGGATTGGTCTCGGCACAGGAATACGGTGGCGGGTATGGCGGCGGTTACGGTTATGGTCAGGACGGCGGGTACGGTCAGCAGTACGGCGGCCAGCAATACGGTCAGGACTATGGCCAACAGTACGGCGGTCAACAGTACGGGCAGCAAGCCTACGGTCAGCAGTATTGTCAGCAAGGCTATGGCCAACAATATGGTCAGCAGGGCTATGGTCAACAGTACGGCCAGGGCTACGGTCAGCAGTATGGTCAGCAAGGCTATGGCCAGCAATACGGTCAGAGCGGTTACGGGGATGCAGCCGCCTACCAGCAACAGGCGAACCCCGCTGCCTACGGTCAGGGGCAGCAGCCACCCCAATATCGTGAACCGAGCAGCCTGGAGGTCGACGAAGTATACTGGAATTCGCAGTATGACAGAGTTGCGGACGAAGATGGTCAGGTGTACGACTACGGCGAGCAGGCCGAGCAGCCGCAATATCAGCAGCCCCAGCCCGCGCCTCGGAGAGCTGCGCCCGCCGCTGCGAGACCGGCCCCGGAACAGAGACCGCGAGCGGCTGTGCAGCAGAGACAGCCTGCAGCGACCCCTCGGCCGGCCGCACGCCCACGAGTGACCACCACTGCGCCTCCGGCTGCCTCGTCATCGGGCAGTGAACTGAAGTGGGGTCAGCAAGAAACGGCCAAACCCGAGAGCAGGCGCGAATTGCAGTGGGGCGCGGATCCTCGGCGCCAAGCCCCCGCGAAGCAGGTTCGACAGCGCGGATCGCTCCACCACCGTCGATGAGGACCGCGCCAGAGAGCGTTTCAACCTCAGCGCCTGAAACTACGGTCGAAACCAGAACCCCCTCGAAGCGATTCAACTGGGGTAAAGAATAATAGCGGGCGCACCGCCGGTCGGAATTTCGTCAAAACGTCTAATGCCAATAAGCTTCCCTACAAGTGGAAATGGCGGGCACCCCGCGAGACGTGGGGCCGCCACCATAAGAGATGGTAGGGGCCGGCGTCCCTGCCGGCCCTTTCTTTGTTACTTGTTAGAAAGCGCATTGTTATAACGCAAGAGAAGGGGAACCCTAGTAATTGGGTTCCCCTTTCTTTGTCCCCCTCCGTAGAGCTTTATGGCACTAGCCGAAAATAATAGCCGATTTTCCGCACGTCACCCCGGCGAAAGCCGGGGTCCAGAATGCATTGAAAAGACTGGATTCCGGCTTCCGCCGGAATGACGGTGGTGCTCCAAGGAGAATCGGACAAAAACTCTGACGATGAGCATATCTCTCCTGCTATTCGTTTGACGCCGCCGTACGCCTCGGCGCCTGTTCCGCGACCTCGGAGACCCGGCCGTCCGTAGCTGCCAGCGCGTGCTTTATGTCGTAATGAGTTTGTATCGCGCGGCACGCCTCGTCCTTTACCGTCTGCCATGAACAGAAGGCTGTAGTCCTTATGCGGCCGGTTTCCACATCCTCGTACGCAAAGACCGCTGGACAATCCTTGAGCCGCGCGTCTTCGAGACCGCCCTTATCTTCGTAGGGGATCGTGAGAAGAGTGAGCATGTGCTTGAAGGCTGTCCGCTCTCTGAGGATGCGGTCGATCTTTCGACCCCGAATAAGATCGACCACTGCGCCGATAGCGTTGGCAAGACGCTTCTCACCGAAAAACTCTCGGAGGTCTATTGCTCCGCCAAGCACTCCAAGCATACGCATAAAAGTTCGTGCATTGAAGAGGCCTCTCTTCAATCCGCGTGCGGGCAGCGTCGCCTCAGTGCGGACCAACTCCCGGTCCAACGCACGCAATTTGACCAGCAACTCCGAAAGGCTCATCGTGAGAAAACGAGAAATCGGCTGATATCGCACTCCGTCGGAAACGAGTAGGGTGGCGCTTTCGCAATTGGGATGCGAGCCTCCGAGCGTCTGCCGGCCGAAAAAGCGAGACAGAACCTGGAATTTCATCATTCCGGTCGAAACGAACTCTAGCCGCGGCATCATCGTCTCGAAGACCTGCTCGACGCATTCGGTGGTGGTCGGCTCCAGATCTACGCCGTCCGATTCCCAGCATGGCGTGAGCGGCACGAACGCCCACACCGACACCTGGCGGCGATACTCGTGAATCAACTGCATGAGTTCGGCCATGTTGTCGTCGTTCACACCTACAGCAACGGTCGAGACCACCGTGAGTTTGTTCACGCCGCACTTCACCACGTTGTCGAACGCACGGCGCTTCACCGCCAGCGAGTTATCCCCGCGCAGGGTGCGGTAAATAGTTGGATTGGTGCCGTCCAGTCCGAAGTTGACCTGTATGCCCAAGGCGCACAGTTCCCTGCAATAATCCGGGTCAGCCAATTTGAGACCATTGGTGAAGAGCTGCACCTGAAAACCGTAAGAACGAGCCAGCCGTACAATGTCGATGAAGTCGTCGTGCACGGTAGGCTCTCCGCCGAAAAAGCAGATGTTCGGCCGCGGTTCCTGGGTTCGGAAGTGCTGGAAGATCTTGTCGAAATACTCAATGGGCGGATGGAAGGAGAATCCCATCGCGTCCACATACGCGAGGCAAATAGGGCAGCGCTGATTGCAGCGGTTCGTGACGTCCACCGCTACAGTAGTAGGCTTAGTGATTGCCTTGTGGTCGCAATGAGCACAATCGAGCGAGCACTTGCCCGCGGAAGGTTCCTCGTATCCGCAGACGTCACGCTTCCAGCGCCATTTGCGAGCGTCCTTGCTGACGAGGGATTCCGTGGGGCCGCAGTCGGGACATTGTTTGGTGAGATACACAGCATTCTCACGGGTTTGGTAAGCGGCCTCGACGGGTTTTCCGCATCTGTCACACAGGCCCAGCTTCATGGTGCTCTCCTCTCGGCCCCAGCACTACCGCGAATTTGGCTCCAACAGCGCGCGCCTGTTTGCGAGGCTGTTGTGAGGACGGAACGGTTATGTGCGGCCGCTATTGGGGAGGAGTGCATATCACATGTTTTTTTCTTGTCAAGTCGGAAAGGCTCTTGATAAACTAAAAAATTTGGCACAGTACTACTGAACCCCGCCACCCAACAGTGGCGCCTGTCGACAGCTCTTTCGTGGGTTATCCGGCGACCCGGCCCCAATCATCTCCAACGAGGCGCATCAGAAACATGACTGCCCCCTCCATCCTTGTCCTCGCCGGTGAAGCCTCCGGTGACTACCACGCGGCAGCTCTGGTGAGAAATCTCCGTCGCCTCCGGCCGGAAATCGCCGTCTGCGGTATTGGGGGCGACCGGCTCCGCGCCGCGGGAATGGACCTCCTCCACCACTACAAGGAGATCAACACCATTGCTCTGAGCGAGGGGTTCGGGAAGGTTCGCAACATCATCCAAGCGTACCGCACGATGAAACGGGAACTCCGTTCGGGCCGGCACCAGCTCTTCATACCAGTGGATTTCCCCGATGTGAACATTCGCCTCTGCAAGATCGCCAAAGACGCGGGCGTGCCGGTTTGCTACTACATTAGCCCACAGATATGGGCGTGGCGCCGCGGGAGGGTCCACAAGATCGCCCGACGAGTAGATCGCATGATGACGATTTTTCCCTTTGAGGAGCGCCTCTACCGGGATGCCGGGGTTGCAGCGGATTTTGTGGGGCACACCATGGTGCGGGAATATCCTCACATGCCCGATCGGTCGGCGATCCGCAGTGAATTGGGGATCGATCCGGACCGCCCGACCGTGGCGCTCGTGCCGGGCAGCCGGCCCGCGGAAATCCAGCGAATGTTGCCGGTGATGTGCGAGGCCGCCCGAATTTTTGACTCCCGCCACCCAGGCACGCAATTCGTCCTACCTCTCGCGGGTGCGCATCTGCGGGACCTGGTAAAGCGCGTCGCCGCGGAGGGCCGCGTAGACGTAGGAATTTTCAGTGGCGGTTCATTCAACGTCATGGCTGCGGCGGACTGCGGTTTGGTTACCTCGGGAACGGCAACGCTGGAGGCTCTTCTGGCAGGGATGCCGCACGCTGTGGTCTACAAAGTGGACGCGTTCACGTGGTGGCTAGGGCTAAGAATCCTCAAGCCGCTCGTCATGAGCAAAGACATCCACCTGGCGATCGCCAACGTCATCGCGATAGAGGAGGAAGGTCGTGGCAGTCCCATCGAAGCGATGGTGGATGCAGGCTTCACTATTCCTTGCCAGGAGTGCGGCCGCCCGCTCTTCGTGCCGGAGATCCTTCAAGACCGCGCTACTCCCGATTACTTGGCGGAGTGGCTGGGGCGATTCCGCACTGAGCACGCTCTTACGGCCGCGATGGCGCGAGGGTTTGAGCAAATTCGCGAACTCCTCAGTCCTCCTGCCAGCGGCAAGACCGCAGAGTCTATCGTATTGGAAATGCTTGGGAACTAGCGCAGCCGCTTCGTATAAGACTCATTCTGGCGGATGGTAGAGAAAAGGCCTGGCAGGCGGCTTTCCTCTGGAGCGAAGTCAGCCACGCCACGTGCGTGGCGTCCGTAGCGGAAGAGGATGGCCGCCTGCTGCATCGATTCCAACATTTCATTACCCGACCGGCCCCGTACAAACGAAAGGCCCGATCGGTGTTGGGTCCCGAAGGGCCTCTCAGCAGCCATTCTCCAGTAGGTAGGGTAGATAGGTAGGTTGTTGAATGTGACAACGGTTTCTTCAATAGGTTCCACGAAAAAATAGGTGACCACTCAATTTGGATAGCCGGCTATTCCGCGACCAGCGGTTCAAGCGCAGCCGGAAGGTCGGCGATGCGTGCGAGGACACGTCGCGGCTTGCAGAGGGCAAGTTCCTGAGCGGAAAAGACAGGATTCGCCACTACGAACGCGTCGATTCCGCCGTTTCGCGCGGCTTCCACGTCGATAGGAGAATCGCCCACGTAGATCATGGCGCTCTTGTCTACACCGGTGAAACGCGCGAACTCATCGAACATTTCGCCTGACGGCTTGGCCTGGAAACCGTCCTGCGCGCCAATGATGCGCGCCATTCGATGTGCGAAACCGAAGTGCTCCGCGAGCAGGCGCGCGTACTGTCCACGTTTGTTTGTGACGACGCCGGCAACCACGCTGCCGTCGATCGCGTCCAGCATCTCTCTCGCTCCGGGCAATAGCGTCGTCTTCTCGAGTAAGATAGTGTCGTAGTATTCACGAAAGATCTTGATGCCTACTTCCGTCTCTTCCGGCTTGAGATACGCGTTTACGAAGTCTACGAGCGAGATGCACGTCTTGCGCGCCACCTCGTCCACGGTCATGGTGGGGTAGCCGAGCTGAGCGAACATGTGGTTGAACGCGTCCGCTATCGTATCGAGCGAATCCAGCAGGGTGCCGTCCATGTCGAAGGTGACGGCCCGGATGCGGCGGGAGAGCAGCTCCGGAACCTCTCCGAAGCCGTCGATGCGTATGGCCGGTATTCCTTCGCGGCAACAAAAGACGAAGAGATCTCTCAGTGCGAGAACCATATCGGCATGCTTGGCCGCGTGGCGGTCGGATTCTCCGTCCCCGATCAGAATGATTCGATCGTATGACGACCGGAAACTCTGCAATACTTTGAGCTTGCACGTGCCACAGATGCCGCAGCTCGGGTCCGCGTGCGGCGAGTGGATTTCCACGCTCCCGTCATTGTGAATGACAAGACGATTGGCGAACACTTCAACGCCTTCGATCCCATGGTGATCGAAAAGCGTGTGAATCGTGAGGTCGAACCCGTCCGACAAAATCTTCACATCGATGCCGCGCTCCGCAGCCCACTGAAGAAAGCGCGGGAATCCCGGATCCAACGACGCGAGACGCAAGGCGAACGCGGGATACTCCTCCCGGCTCATCCGCATGAGCGGCGCCATTGCCTCGTACACGCCCTTTGAGCCGATTTCGCCGCGGAGGTATTGCTTTACGGGGAATCGCCACTCGGGCGAAGCGACGTGCTTGCGCATAACGCGATTAACCGTATCCGCGGTGGAAACCGTACCGTCGAAATCGCAGAGGATAAGCGTCCGCGGGGGCGCGTCAGCGTCGGAATTGTGCCGTGGTTGATTATTCATCTGACCGGACGCAAGGTCGTCGAGTCGGCCTCGTCGGGGTATCAGCAAAAATCGATAATTTCGAACTCTCTGGGACCGTCGGGCGTTTTCACTTCGACCACGTCCGCTGCCTGTTTGCCGATGAGGGCTCGCCCGATGGGAGAACTGACAGAAATAATCCCTCTGCCGATGTCCGCCTCGTCTTGGCCGAGCAGGGTATAGACCTTCTGTTCGCTCGTTTCGAGGTCCTCGATAGTAACGCAGCAGCCAAAGACGACGCGGTCGGACTTGGGACGGTTTTGCAGATCGATTACCTCGCAGGCGGTCAGACGCGCCTGGAGGTCGCGGATGCGTGTCTCCAGCAGCGAGTGCTTCTCTTTGGCGTAGGTGTATTCCGCGTTCTCCGAGAGATCTCCGTGGCCAAGAGCGATTTCGATTTCCTTCAGGATCTTCGGTCGTTCCACTCGCACGAGCTGATCGAGTTCCTGTTGAAGCTTCCTGAGTCCTTCCGGGGAAATGGGCCGCTTTTCCACAATTCTGTCCTCTGGCTGTATTCAGGGCGGAGACCGTGCACCCGGCTTCCTCTCAAATCCGCCCGGAAAACAAAGTTCCGGCAAAATCGGAACACGGGTCCTTGCGCCGGAACTTTGGGTGCGTTCGTGTTGTCTGGATCTGTTGTATCAGACTCCTCCGAACAGGTCAACCGTCGGCCGCGTTAGCAGCGGAGGGCTTCGCGGATGAGATTCTGTGATTGGAAACGCTGTCGATCCTATTGGCCTCTCGGGCTGCTGGGCGGCCGGCAAGATGTCGGCGCTGCCGAACACCGGCAAGATGCCGGCGCTACCAAACACCGGCAAGATGGCGGCGCTACCAAACACCGGCAAGATGCCGGCGCTACCAAGACCGTCAGTCTCGTTGCGTGCGTGGGCTTTGGGCCTGTGTCGAGCCCGGGTTCATCCCCAATGCCGGTGACCTAATGGAATTTGATGTGGCGCAGGCTATCCAGCCTGCGATTGTCTGCCTGAAAAATCGGCAGGCTGGAAAGCCCGCCCCACATGGGAGATCTACGACCGAATTCCTAAGTCGCAGCATTGGGGTTCATCTCCGCCCGCTTGATCTCTTGGCACGGTGCGGCTATTGTCTCGGGTGGCAAAGTCGGGACATCGGATGTGACGGCCGCGCGCTGAGGCCAGACAGGAGGAATTGCCCCATGGACACGAGCGTCGAATTGCTCGGAGAGGCACGGATTGTCAGTCCCGTGAAAGGAGTGACTTTTGTCGCACCCGACGAACAAGTCTTGTTTGATGTGTCGGCCCATCGGGTCAAGGCCAACCTCGCCGAAGGTCGGGAACCTGCGGCCTTTCTGAAGGCGGGCCCCCGGA
>Ga0172369_10000620_pt1 | contig 52908 bp, 36 predicted proteins | sample LakKiv25m_FD_114539 | JGI IMG/M metagenome (GOLD analysis project Ga0172369, IMG submission 114539) | Freshwater microbial communities from Kabuno Bay, South-Kivu, Congo - kab_022012_11.25m | ecosystem: Environmental > Aquatic > Freshwater > Lake | place: Democratic Republic of the Congo...
TATCCCGATTGTCATTTGCGGCCACCAATACACCCACTCCATCTATACTATAATGACTCAGGTTGTGCTCGTGCTGCGGGTGGGCATACTTATCTTGTCAAAGCCCTTTCGTTATTTCATCCGTGGCAGCCGGTTTTATCGCGGCGTTCTTTCCAGTTTTCCAATGACAGATGGCATGATCGATTCTAAGCAGCAAAGCCGCACGCAGCTTCGCGCGCGCCTGATTTCCGTGTTGGACGCGGAGCGGGCGTCGATTGTGCGCGCCTGGAGCCAGCTTGCCGCGGCGCATGCCTCATTGCCGGCCGGTTTTCACGAGCAGGCGGAACGGCTGCTGTCCGCCCTGGCTCACGGCCTGGCGCACCCCCCGGCCGCCGAACGCCGCGTCACCCTCGCGCAGGACGCCGCGCTGCAACAGGAATTCCCCGCCGTCTACCGCGCCTCCACGCTGCTGGCGCTGGCCATCCATCTCGTCGAGCGCCTGGGCGAATCCGCGACGACGGACACGGCGCTGCCCGCCGTCTTCGAGATGATCCAGCAGGGATTGACGCCGTCACCGGCCACCTCCTTCACCGAGCGGCTTGCGCGGTTAAGCCAACTCTCCGTCGAGTTAGGCCGGCTGCAAGGCCAGGATGTGATCACTGAGCTGGCGCTGACCGAAGCGCCGCGGCTGGTGGACGCGGAATCCGGCGCCTTGTGGCTGTGGGACGCCGATCAGGAAGCCCCGTTGATGCTGAAAACGCTGCGGAAGAGCGACGCGCCGCCGGAGCTGCCCTCGCACCTGCTGTCGCTGTTCCGCCAGGCCAGCACCTGTGCCTTCCCAATGGACCCCGGCGAGGATGAGGAGGGGAACTGGCCGGAGCCGTTGACCGGACGCACGGTGGCCTTCATCCCACTACCGGACGAGCACGGCTGCCGTGGCATCCTGACGGTGCAGGCGCGCGCGGGCCGGGCGTTTTCCTGGGATGACATCTTCCTGCTCTGGTCGTTCGGCAACCTGATCTCCTTCGCGCTGCAGAACGCGCAACTGCATGAAAAGGAGCACCGGCTGGTCAACCTGCTGCAGTCGTCTATCGGCAAGCTGGTGCAGGCCACCTACAGCCCGCTGGGGAATCACGAGGCGTTCGTCCAATCCCTGCTGCAGGTGGCGGAAGGACTGACGCGAGCGGACGCCGTCGGCGCCTGCGTGACGGTCAACGCAGAGGCCAGTGCCGTCGTCACCGCGACGACCGGCATGTCCGTGCCGCTGGAGCCAATGCTGCGGCTGACCCGCGGCGCCTATGCCGCACCGGAGCGCCTGCCGGCCTCCAGTGGGCCGACCACCGCACTGGCGGAGGCGGACGGGCTTGATCCAGCGCTGCGCAAGCTGCAGTATACCAGCGTGCCCATCCGGCTGGGCGAGCGGCCGGCCGGCGGCATCCTCGCCGTGAGCGCCCTGCCGTTCAGCGAAGAGCAGACCGCCTTCCTGCAGACCATCGCCGGCCTGATCGGCGTCGGCATCGCCAACATGGAGCAGGCGCGCAGCAACTCCGTGCTGCTGGTGCAGATGAATGACCTGCTGGAATACTTCACCGACGTCATCACCCGGCAGCTCTCCGAGCACGAGGACGACGCCCAGCAGATCATGCAGACCACCGCCGAGAAGATCGCCCGCGCGGCCGGCATGCCGATCAGCATCTGCGGCTGGGCGACGGAGGACGGCATCATCCGCGTCTGGCCGGGCACCACGGTCGGCATCCCCGCGGAGCTCGAGGCGAAGCTGGCGGACAAGGACACCGATCACCACGCCCAATTGCCGTTGACGGTGAACAACCGCATCATCCGCGCGGCGCTGACCCAGCAGCAACCGCAGTCCCGGCAGCAGGAAGGGGCGCATGTGCGACCCCCGTTCCGCTGGCTGTCCGAGCTGGGCATACAGGAGTGGATCTGCGTGCCGATGGTGGTACAGAAACAGGCCAAGGGCATTGTGCTGCTGGCCCACACCGAACGGCACCCCCTCACCACGCGCCAGGTGGCGCTGCTCTCCACCTACGCGAACCAGGCGGCGCTGGCGCTGGAAAATTCGCTGCTGAACGAAGGCCGCCGGCGCACGCTGTCGCGCATGGAGAAGCTCTACGAATATACCAGCTCGATCAGCGCCAACCTGGTCATCAACGACATCCTGAAGAAGGTGATGCAATCCGCCTGTGATATCCTGCGTGTGCAGGCGGCGCTGGTAACACTGTCGGTGGAAGACTCCATCCTGCAGCGCGCGTCGCAGACGCAGGGATTCTCCCGGCCTATCGCCGGAAATATCCTGTTCCCGGACGACGGCATTGTCGGCACGGTTGCGAAGCGGCGGCGGGTGGTGGACAGCATCGACCTGCCGGGCGACGGCCGCGACATGGTGCTGCGCGTGCTTGCTGCCGATGAAGGGTTGACGTCGTCGCTGACCGCGCCGGTGATGGCGCATATGCACGGCGCGCTGCTGGGCACGCTGACGGTGTTCTCACGCGATGCGCGGGAATTCAGCACGGAAGAGGTGGATCTGCTGCGCACGGTGGCGTCGCAGGCGGCGGTCGCCATCCAGAACGCACAGGTGCTGGTGCAGGAAAAGCAGCGCGCACGCGACCTGCAGACGCTGGTCCGGCAGTTCTCCCGCCAGGTGCCGCCCCGCCTGCTGGAACTCGCCCTCGACGTGCTGGAGATTGGCCGCAACGAAGAAACACCGGCCGACGCGCTGGCGAAAACCCGGTCGCGGCTGAACTGCCTGCATACCGTGCAGCAGGAACTGAGCGACGAGCACGTGGGCATGCTGAACGTGAAGGTGGCGATGGAACGCCTGATGAGCGAGCGGATGCTGCAGGCGCCGGAGGACACGCCCGCGCCGCGCCTGCGCGTGCTGGGCGCCTCCGTGATCTTGCCCTGGCGGCAGGCGGCATTACTGGGGTTGCTCGTGCACGAGTGGCTGCTGGCCGCGGAAGAAGGCGCGCCTCCCGAAGGACTGCGGATGGACGTGCTGTTCCAACAGGCCGGCGACGATATCACGCTGCAGCTCAATCACAATGCCGTCCGCTCCGGCGCCCCCTCTCCGGGCATCCTGGCGCTGGTCCAGCAGGCACTGCATGGAACCCCGCACGAGACCACCGAAGACGGCCTTCACCGCGTGCGGTATTGCTTCTGCGGGACGGAAGGCTGAGGTGCAAAGATGGCGCAGGCGAGCACTGGCATCCGGGCACGCTTTCCGGTATACTTGCCGGTGAATCATCATGTCACACGCCAAGCCACGCCGCCGGGTTGAATCAGTTATTGGAACACGCATGCTCCACTTTGCCGCCCGCGTGATGTACCGGGTGCCGCTGGGCATGGCGCTGGCCTTCGGGCGCGGCATTGGGCGGCTGGCGCCGTGGCTGGCCCCCCATCATTACCGCAATGTATGCCGCGACATCGGGCTGGCCTTCCCGGAGAAAACTTCACGGGAGGTGACACAACTCGCCCGCCGGTTTTACCGGCGCATCGGCGAGAGCGTGGTGGAGTTCGTGCGCTTGCCGTACCTGTCCGGCGAGGAGATCGAGCGCCAGTCGATCATCGAAGGCACCGAATACATGGACGCCGCGCTGGAGAAGGGGAAGGGCGTCATCCTGTTGACCGCCCACCTGGGTAATTGGGAAATGCTGGCCGCGGTGGTGGGCTTGCGGGCGTATAAAATCACCGCCATCATCCGCCCGCAGGCCGACGACACCCTCACCACTCTCTTCAACCGCATCCGCGAGGCGCACGGGCTGAAGGTGGTGCCGTTGACTGACGTGCGCACCTGCCTGCGCGTGCTGAAGCAGAACGAGTGCCTGGGGATCGTGGGGGACGTCAATGCCAACAATCCCGGCGCCTTCGTGCAGTTCCTCGGCCGTCCGGCTGCCACCTTTACCGGCGCTGCCCACCTGGCGATGACCACCGGGGCGGAAATCCTGTCCATCTTTGACGAACGACTCCCCGACGGCCGTCACAGCATCCGCGTCGGCCCGCCCATCCCACTGGTGAAGACGGGTGACCAGCAGCGCGACCTGTTGCTCAATACCATACGCACACAATACGTGCTGCAGCAGGAGATCCGCCGCCGCCCGCATGACTGGTTCTGGATGCTCTACCGCTGGAAAACCCGCCCGGAAACGATCCCCAACCCCGAGCGCGTCCCCATGGAGCACCGCGACCTGACTCCGGAAGAGGCGGAGGCGGCGCTGGCGCCGGTCAAAAACAGGTAGGGAACGCCCTCCGGGCGTTCTCGGTTCTCGTATTTCCACCCGGTACCGTTTAACGCGACCAGGAACGCCACGGAGGGCGTTCCCTACGAATAGGATCACACCACCGGCGTCCGCTCCTCCAGCAGTTCCAACAGTTGCCCGCTGTTGGTGGCAATGAAGCCCATGCGTTGCTTGCCGAAGGGGGTGGCCGGCACGGTGGGGTGCGAGATAACCGCGCCGAATTCGTGCAGGCGCTGCATCTCCGCGTCCAGGTCCGGCACGGTGAAGCAGAGGTGAAATTCTCCCGGCTTATGCGGGTCGCCGATGCTCCCGGGCAGCGGCTCGATGACCTCCAGCACGCTGCCATCGCCCATCAGGAACAACTGAATCCGTGCCCGCTGGTACTCGTCCTCCACCACGCCACCGACGCGCCGCGCGCCCATCCAGACTTCAAAAATCGGGATCGCTTCTTCCAGCTTGTCTACCACAATGCCAAAATGATGCAGCTCCATAGTCGTCCCCCTTTCCCCTCCAACTTCGGCGTAAGCCCGGTAATCCCTGTCATGCGGCGGCCACAACGAAAACCTGCCGGCCGGGCTTGACACGCGGGCCGCTCGCGGGGTGAAATAGGGGCGTTATGCAGCATACCGGCACCCTTAATCACCTCATCGACTTTGCGGTTTACGTCATCACCGAACCGTTGCCCGATCGTTCGCCGCTGGACATCGCAGCCGCCGTGTTTGCCGGCGGCGCGGGCATCGTGCAGTATCGGCACAAGGATGTGTCGACGCGCGAGCTGTTCATTTACGCGGGGCAGTTGGCCGCGCTGGCGCGGGAAAAGGGGCGGGCGCTGATTATCAACGACCGCGTGGATATCACCCTCGCCGTGCGCGCGGACGGCGTGCACCTGGGGCCGGATGACCTGCCGGTGAGCGTGGCGAGGCGCATCCTCGGGCCGGCGGCGATCATCGGCGCCTCCGCGGGGACGGTGGACGAAGCCATCGAGGCGGAGGCGGAAGGCGCCAGCTACCTGGGCGTCGGCTGCATTTACGGCACTTCGAGCAAGCCGGACGCCGGCGACCCGGTGGGCCTGGAACGCATTGCGGAGATTCGCGCGGCGGTCAGCCTGCCCATCGTGGCTATCGGCGGCATCACCCGCGAGCGCCTGCCGGAGGTGCTGGCGGCGGGCGCGGACGGCGCGGCGGTGATCAGCGCGGTCACGCGGGCGAAAAACATGACCACCGCCACCCGCGAGCTGGTCCGCTGCGCGCGTTCACTGAAGGGCAAACGATGATCGGCGTGCTGCTGATGTCGCTGCTCACCGCCTTTTCCGGGGCGGTGGTGCCCGGAAGCCTTTTCGCGCTGGTAGTCAACCAGGCGCTGCTGAGCGGGTGGCTGGCGGGCGTCTGGATCATCACCGGCCATGCGGTGGCGGAATTGCTGCTGTTGCTGGCGCTGCGCGTGGGGCTGGGCCGCTTCCTGCAGCGGAAGATGGTGACGCGCGTGATCGGCCTGGTGGGCGGGGTCGTACTGCTGTATTTCGCCTGGAGCATGGTGCCGGTGGCACTACACGGAAAGCTCGGTGCCCCGGCCGACACGCGCGCGGCGCTGTCGATCGGCAGGCTCATGTTGCAAGGCGCGGTGGTGTCGCTGCTCAATCCCTACTGGCAGCTCTGGTGGGCCACGGTGGGCGTGGGACTGGTCGCCACGCAAACCGCGAAGCATGGCACGCGTGCCTGGCCCGCCTTTTTTGTCGGGCATATCACCGCGGACTACCTCTGGTATGTCGCCGTCTCCGTGCTCATCGCGCTGGGCGGCAAAGCGGTCAATCCCGCGGTGCACCGCATCCTCATCCTGGTCTGCGCGGTCCTCATCGCCGTCATGGGCCTGGCCTTCCTCCTCGCCCCCCTCCGCGAAGCCCTGCGCGTTCGCCCGGTGGCGCTGGCGAAAAAGACGTGAAACCACAGATTTCGCAGATTTCTCAGATTTTGTGATCCGCAAGTGAGAGGCTGTTCTTTCTGTTTGGTCAAGGCAGAGTGCAGCGTTGTCTTATTCGGAGTAACAATCTGTGAAATCTGCGAAATCTGTGGTTTCACGTCCTATCGTCTTAGCGCGTTGGTGGCCGGTGTGTCGCTCCCCGCCATCTGGGCGGCGCCGTGGCAGGCGCAGCCGGCACAGGCTTTGAGGATCGCCGGGTCGTGGCTGGGTTCCAGGCACGAGCCGGGTGGAATCACCTGGAAGCGGGCGTCATCCCACTGGCCATCGAGGAAATCATACATCAGTTGTGGGTCGCCCTGGATTTCGTCGTACTCCCAGCCCAGAAACTCGGCGCAATCCCGGGTATACGCGCGGTCGCTGTCAGCGGTGGGCAGGTCCCAGTTGATATAGGTCGCCCAGTGGTATTCCTTGAACCAGTTTTGCTCCATCTCCATCAGGTAATCGGCGTTGTCCTCACCGTATTTCTCGACGTAGTACCGGCGGGTCAGTTCGTAGCGGTCGCGGCCCGGCTGCAGGGTGCGCTCGATCCAGCCGGAGCTGTACCAGTAGATGCCGCGGTGGGTATCAAAATACTCGCGGTAGACCTCCTTGGAGCCCAGCAGCAGCGTGATGCAATCATGACCGCGCGGGATGACTAGCGGCAGGCGCTGCGAAGTGAGGCCGACCACGCCGTTGCTGCACAGCGCGTATCCGAGCAGAATGGCATCGTAAGCGGGCGCCGGCACCACATCACGTTCCTCATACATGATATGCTCCGGCCCGCCCGTTGATTCCAGCCGATCGATCTCTGCCTGCACGCGCGCGCGCAGATCCGCCGGCACGGTATGCAGCCCCTGCGGCAGTATGATCGGATCGATGATCGCCGACGATCGCGCCGCCGCCAGGCATAATTCACGGAACAGGACTTCGCACCCGATGAACGCGTAACGCACTCGATGCTCCTTTACGTTGCTCTGATGAGAGCGGAGATTCACTGCCGCATCAGCGCATCGAACCCCGAGGCAAGTGGCTTTTCATACGGCAAAACCCAGAAAGCGTCGGAATCTATTGCCGGCGGTTGGATGAACCACTCCGGATCATGATTCGGATGATAGGAATAGGAGATGGTGACCGGTACCACCATGCAGTCGCCATACTTCGCATGCTTGATGCGCTGGTAACGACCTTTGGGCTGTACCAGCTTATCGACCGGCTGGTAATAGACATTGACATGAACGGTATCGTAAATATAGCTGCCGCCAGGCCCGAACCCTTGGGTATTCACCGGGAAGGGTTGCCCGTCAATGCGCGTAATCTCCCACCCCAGCACGGTGAATTTATTGAGTAACTGGTAGTAATAGCTACTCACGCCTTGATCCTTGTAGTATTTATCGCGGAGGGTATTATTGTCTCGCGTCTGGTAGGCGCGCAGCAGGTCATTGGTAAACTGGCGCACCTGGCGATTTTGGGTGACGGACTGCGTGATAATCGTGAAGGCCATGAATGCCAGGATGATGAGCAGGACTAAAATCCCGGTATTCTTTCGTCGTCTCATTGCGTCAAACCTCCCGTTCAAACTATCCCCGAAGGTTGGGGTGTGCTGGTGTGAGCATTGTACCGGGCGGGGTCACGCCGGTTCTCTCATCATTTCCGTGCTCGCCCGGCAGAATCCTTCTCTGCCACAGGCAACCCCCTGGTACCCGCGAATGACAGCGAATAATCCTGGTGAGAAAAAGTCACCGCCCCGGATAAAATATCCGGGGCGGTGTGTTCTGACGATCTCGAGCGTTGCTGATGCTTACCGGCGGCGGCGGGAGGTTTTCCCGGCCTGCTTCGCACGCTGGATGGCATCGCGAGAGGCTGCATTTGCCTGCGGCAGCGCAGCCCCGGTGGGCTCGGTCGGCGCGGCAACGGCGGCGCCGCTGGCGACGGCGACTTGCGGTTTCGTCGGCAGGGGCGCGGCGCCGGCCATGGCCGGTAGCAGCGCGCCGTCCGCCAGCATCACCTTCTCCTGGGGTTTCGACCAGGAGACCAGCAACTGGCTGGCGACGAAGATCGAGCTGTACCCACCGATGGTGACACCGATCAGCATGGCCGCCACGAAGTCGCGCAGCGTGGGACCGCCGAAGAAGAACAACGCCAGCAAGGTCAACAACACGGTCAGAATCGTGTTCACCGAGCGCGCCAGCGTCTCGAGCAGCGAGATGTTCACCGTCTCGGCGAAGGTGCGACCCTTGCGCAGGCGGATGTTCTCGCGGATGCGGTCGAAGATGACGATGGTGTCGTGGATCGAATACCCCAACACCGTCAGCAGCGCGGCGATGAACGGGCTGTTGACCTGCAGGAAGTGATGCAGCAGGGCGAACAGGCCGACCAGCGTCAACAGGTCGTGGGACAGCGCGATGATGCCGGCGACGGAGTAGCGCAGGCCCAGACCGCCGATGTTGTAGCGGAACCAGATCCACAGCATGATCAGCAGGCTGCCGATGATCAGCGCGGCGACGCCGCTCCGGATCAGGTCGTTCTTGATGGTGCCTGACACCACGTCGTAGCTTTCCGTGCGCACCACGTTGAAGGTCACGCTATCCGGCTTGGCGATCGTCGCCGTGCCGGGCACGTTCTTCTGCAACTGCGCGTTGACGGTCGCGGTGATGTCCTGCTCGGTCTGTGCTTCGGTGGCCTTGTTGAACGCCGCCGATACCACCAGCTGGCTGCCTTCCTCACCGGTAACGATCTTCGCCTTGGCGGTGATGCTTTTCGTCTTCAACGCGTCCTGCAGGCTGTCGATCAGGGTATTTTCCGTGTTGTTGTCAACGGACGGCACGCCATATACCACCTGCAGGTCCGCCACCGGCGCGTTCGGCAGCGCCTTCAGCGCTTCCGCGTTGGCGATGGGCGTGATGGTGTTGAGGATTTCGTCCTCAAGCTGCTGGCCCTTCTTCTCCTTCGCGCCTTCGCCGAGCAGGGTGCGCACGATGATCTGGTCGCCGCTGCCTTCCATGCCCGGCGCGATCTGCACTTCGTTCTCGATGCCCTTCGCCTTCAGTGCTTCGCGAATGTCGCTGCCGACCTGCGAGCGCTGAGGGTCGCTGGTGAAGTGCGTCTTATCCGCCAGCTGGTAGGTCACCAGACCGCCGCCTTTGAAGTCGATGCCCAGATTCAAGCCCCATGTGAACAATGCCACGAGGCCGACGATCAGCATCAGCGCGGAGATCACATAATATAATCCCCGTTTACTGACCAGGTCCCAATGTTGATATCGAAAGAGGTCTACCACCTGTGTGCCTCCTGGGGGCAAACCGCCCCCGAGTAATTGCCAAGTAAAAATCGGATGTCATGCCGGACCGGATGCTCCGCTCCGGCATGACGGATAATCTGTGATGTTAGATGCCGTACCAGGCCAGCTTGTGTCCGGCCTTGGAGCGGATCATGAGCTTCATGAATAAGCGGGTGACGGTCACCGCGGTGAACAGGGAGACCAGCACGCCGATAAGCAGCGTGATGGCGAAGCCTTTCACCGCGCCGGTACCCAGCGCATACAGCACGGAGCCGGTGATGAGCGACGCGACGTTCGAGTCGATAATCGCCGTCCAGGCGCGGGAGAAGGCGACGTCGATCGCCGTCTCCAGCGGTTTTTGCGCCCGCAGCTCCTCCTTGAGCCGTTCAAAGATAATCACGTTCGCGTCCACCGCCATACCAATGGAGATGATAATCCCCGCGATGCCCGGCAGCGTCAGCGTGGCGTTGAAGATCTTCAGCACCGCCAGCGACAGCATGATGTAGATGATCAGCGCGATGTCCGCCATCAGGCCGGGCAGGCGGTAGTAGGCCGCCATGAAGATCAGCACCGCCGCCAGCCCAATGAGGCCGGCCAGCATGCTCCGCGAGATGGAGTCGGCGCCCAGCGTGGCGCTCACGGTGCGCGTCTCGGCGATCTTCACCGGCACCGGCAGCGAGCCCGCCTTCAGCAGGCGTACCCACTCCTGCGCTTCCTTCTCGGTGAAGTTCCCTTCGATGACACCGTTGCTGGTGATGGCCGCCTTGATGACCGGCACCATCTGGAACTTGTGGTCCAGCACGATGGCCATCACGTAGCCGATATGGCCGGCGGTCATATCGCCGAACTCACCCTGCTTCTCCGGCTTGACGGTGAACCCGATCGCCGGCTGATTCTGGGAGTATTCAAACTCGAAGCTGTCCATGTCCGCGCCGGTCATCACCTTCCGAGATTGATCGAGCACGCGCTTGGTGATTTCCGCGCTGGTGCCCTGCACCGGCATGCCGTCGATGGAGGCGGAGACACTGTTGTCGGCGTCGTTCACGCTGACGGTCACATCTTTGGGGATCAGGTAGAACTCCAACTGCGCCGTCGTGCGCAGGATGCGCCGCACCTCATCCGGATCCTTCACGCCGGGGATCTCCAGCACCACCCGGTTCTCACCTTCCGAGTAGGCGGTGACTTCGGTGAGGCCGGAGGAATTCAGGCGGGTTTCCATGATCGCGCGCACGCTCTCCTGGTTGTTCTCGCGCTGTTTCTTGAGCGTCTCCACGTTGAAGAGATCGGCCGCTTTCGGCGCGGTGAACTGGTCGGCGCCGAAGACGGCGGTCATCGCCTTGTTGATGGAGGCAAGCTGCGTGCTGGCTTCCGTCGTGTCCGCGGGCTCGGTGACGATGGTCACGCGATCGGCATACACGTCAACGGCCACCTGCTGCTCGTCGATCGCCGCCGTCCCGAGATATTCGGGCTTGGCCAGCAGCTCGGAGAGCTTCTGCTTGTCCGCGTTGATGGTATCCTCATTCGGGAGCGACTTCTCCAACTGGTACCTGAAGGTCGTCACATCGGGGATGGTCAACACGACGCGCATGCCGCCGCGCAGGTCGAGGCCGAGACGCAGGTCATGCTGCGGTGTATACACATAGACGCTCGTCTTGCCAAAGAGCGGAAAAGTAGCGCTTGGCTGCACCAGGGCATTGAAGTTCTCCGCGCCGACCGGTTTCAGGTAGCGCGAAGCGTCGCTGGGGTCCATGCGCGGCTGGAACGTAATCGGCTTGAATACCGCAAGGAACCCGATAATGGCCAGAACAATAATGCCGGTCAACCAGAGCGTGAGTGGATTACGCATTCGTCAAAACTCCTCATCACGACGCCACGGCGGGTATGCCGTCCGTGGTGACGTGGCTGCTGCAGGAATGACTCCATGCACAAAAAAGAACCCGAAGCGGATCGCTTCGGCTCGGAACATTATAGCCGAGGGAATGTTCAGCGTCAACCTGGATGATCGGCCTTCAACACCCAACCGGGCAATCGGCGGCTACGCACAGCGGGGCAGGTATCGAATTCGAACATCCGTCTGCTGAGTCTGCCCGTTTTCGATGGAAATGAAACAGGGATGTCCGAATCGTTTCGCATGTCATCCCAGATTTTTTCCGCATTAATTAATTATCAAGGAATTCGCGGCTCGGAGCCGGCTACTCGCTCCGCGGCTCGCGCGACATCAGTGCGCGCACGGCATCTCCCGGGGCGCGACCCTCGAAGAGGATGGCGTAGACCTGCTCGCAGATGGGCATCTCCACGCCCAGCCGGCGCGCCAGGCGCGTCACCGCCTCGGTGGTGGGCACGCCCTCCGCCACCTGGCTGGAATCGCCCAGCGCGGTGCGGTAATCGCCGCCGCGGCCGACGGCCAGCCCCACGCGGTGGTTGCGGCTCAACGGGGACAGGCAGGTGGTCACCAGGTCGCCCATGCCGGACAGGCCGGCCACCGTCTCCGGACGCCCGCCCAGCCGCGCCACCAGCCGGCCGATCTCCACCGCGGCGCGGGTCAGCAACGAGCCGTTGGCGTTGTCGCCGAAGCCCAGGCCCTGGCAGATGCCGATGGCGATGGCAAAAACATTTTTCACCGCCCCACACACCTCCACGCCGATGATGTCGCTGCCGGTGTAGGGACGGAAATGCGGCGTTTGGAACAGCTCCTGCGCGCGCGTGGCGAGGGCGGCGTCCTCGCTGGCGATCGCCGTAGCCGCCGGCAGCCCGCGCGCGATTTCCGGCGCCAGATTGGGGCCTGACAGCGCGGCGATGGCGGGCAGGCCGGGAATCTCTTCCCGGATCACCTCGCTCATCCGCTTGCCGGTGGCAATCTCCAGTCCCTTTACCACGGTCAGCACCGGCGGGATGGGCGCCGTCAACTGCGCGGCCAATTCCCGGCAGGTGGCGCGCAGCCAGGTGCTCGGGGTGGCGAGAACCAGGAGTTCCACACCGGCCGCAGCCTCGCGCATGTCCGAGGTGGCAAGGAGATTGTCCGGCAGCGTGACGCCGGGGAGAAACGGGGTGTTCTCATGCCGCGTGCGGATCGATTCGACAATCTCGTGCTCGCGTACCCACAGGCGGACGTCATACCCTTTCCCGGCAAGCAGTGCGGCGAGCGTGGTTCCCCACCCTCCCGCGCTGATCACGGCGACTCGCGGCTCACTCATGCGCGGCCTCCTCTTTCACCGACGGCGCCGCCACGCGCTGGCCGAATTTCGGCTCGGTGCCGTTCAGCAACCGCCCGATGTTCGTCCGGTGCTTCACGGTGACCAGGATGAGCAGCGTGATGGTCAGCACGAGCATCGAGATCCGGTCGACATCCTTCAGCAGGAAAAATGAGGAAATCGGCAGGCTCAACGCCGCCAGCAGCGATGCCAGGCTGACATATCGCGTCACCGCGACGAGGAGGACCCAGATACCGAACCCGATCAACCCCACCGGCCAACTCAGCGCCAGCAAAATCCCCAGCGAGGTGGAAATGCCTTTGCCGCCTTTGAACTTCAGGAACGGCGAGAAGGTGTGCCCGAGCACCGCGCACAGGCCGATGAGCACGAGATACGGCATCGTGATGGCATGTGCTGATTTGACGGGAGCGGAGGCCAGCTCAAAGAGAAATTGCCGGGCGATGACGATGCCGGCCACGCCTTTCAGCACATCCAGCGCCATGACTAACGCCCCGGGACCGGGTCCGAGCACGCGGAACACGTTGGTGAAGCCGATGTTCTTGCTGCCCAGCATGCGGATATCCACGCCCTTCGCCAGCCCGACCCAGTAGCCGAACGGCAGCGAGCCGATGAGGAAACTGGCCAGCGCGCAGCCGGCGACGACGTATGGCAGATAATAGAGGTTGAACATCATGATCGGTGCAACATTTCGTAAAGGTATATCAGTGTAACACTAAGCGCGGTGCGACGCCAAGTAGAATCCTGGTGAACCCGGCCTCGTTCTACCCGGTGCCATACACCAAGGCTTCCGGCGCGCATGCCACGGACCCTCACTTCTTGGGGATTTTTTCCGGTAAAACCGCTAAAACAGGTTTAGAAACGCTGATTTTTTGGTATAGAGTAAGCATCTGCGCCAGATGCCACCCCCTTTTCCAGATCCCGAACATTCCCGATTTTACGCACAAAATGTCGTCAGCGCCGGGGATCTGCGGGGATCTGGATGGGGTTCCCAGCGCTCTCGGGTTATTCCACGCGAATCCCCTCATCCGCTAATGCCCAGTGATACAGCCGGCCCGGTCCGGGACGCACAGCGAGGTGTTGGCGGAGCATGTCCGCGGCCTGCGGCGTCGGGCAGACCAATATCAGGAATCCGCCGCCGCCAGCGCCGGTCAGTTTCGCGCCGGCGATAAACGGCCGCACCTCCGCCAGCAGCGCGTTGATCGGCGCACTGGTGGTGTGCTCGTCCAGCACCTGGTTCAGCCGCCAGTGACGGTCGAGGAGCTGGCCCAGGTAGTCCCACTCGCCTTCCGCGATGGCATACGCCATCTCCGACGCCAGCGTCTTCATGCTGTGCAGCACCTGCACGGCGTCGGTCTCGCGGGCCAGGTACCGGCCGACGATCTGCGCCAGCAGCTCGCGGGCGATGCGCTGGATGCCGGTGTAGTACAGCACGCAGCGCGCGGAGAACTCCGCCAGCCGTTCCGTGGAGCACGCCAGCGGCTGCACGCGCAGGCGCTGGCGCGCGCCGGGGCCGGTGGAGACCAGCTTGATGCCGGGGAAGATCGCCCCCGCTTGATCCTGCCAGCCGCCGCCGGTGGTCATCAACTGCTCCAGGCGCAACACCTGGTCGCTCAACGTGATATCCGGCAGACGCCGACCGAGCATGACCGCCAGCGCCTGCAGCACGGTGGCGGCGAGAATGCTGCTGGCGCCCAGGCCGGAGCCCATCGGCAGCCGCACCTGCGTGCGCACCTCCAACCCGCCGCCCAATTTTTTCAACGCGACCGACAGCATCTCGCCGGATTCCAGCAGCCCGGTCATCTGCAGCGCGGTGCGCGGGATGGCGAAGGGGTCGCCCGGCCCCGTCGGGGCAGACAGCTCCTCCGCCAGGCGGTATTCGACCATGTCGCCGGTGTCCGCGGAGAGGCAGCGGATGAGCAGCTCCGGCAGCCGGCGCATGGTGGCGCGAATGGGATATTCCCCTTCCAGCGTGAGAGCCATGTTGAGCACGGCGCCGCCCCAGTCCAGGCAGAAGGGCGGGGTATCCGACCAGCCGCCGCCCAGGTCGGCGCGCGCGGGGGCGGAGGCGGTGACGTTCTCCCGCTGCCAGCGGCGCTCGACGCCGGCAAAGGCATCCGCATACACGCCGGCGTCCACCGCCCGGCGCACGCAGGCAAACGCGGCGCTCTGCGCCTGCTGCGCCTCCGCTACCAGTCCGGCATGCGTATAAAAGAGATGCGCGCGGAAATGCCCGCTGGCCGCGTCGGAAGGCGCACCCGCTTCCCGCACCGCAGCCTGCTCCGCCAACTGGCGCCCGGTGGCCTGCAGCGGCGTCACGCCCGGCGCGTAGGCCAGCAGCGGCCGGATATCCGCGCCGGTTTCCGCCAGCGAAAAGGCGGTCAACTGCCACTGGTGCTGCATGCGCCGGGCGCGCGCCTCCGCCAGCGCCGTGCCGTCCGCCCATTGCGCGCTGTTCGCCAGCGACAGCCGCTCCCGGCTGGCCCACTGCTTGACGGCATACCCGTCGTCCAGCCCCATCAGCCAGCGCGCGCACGCCCAGGCCTCCGCGGCGTTCCCCAGCGGGAAGAGCCGCGCGTTCCACAGCGTGCGCGCCTCGGGCGGCGTATCCGGCCACACCTGCCGCGGGTCCAATCCGAGGAAGGCGAGCATCTCCGGCAGCGGGCGGCCGAACCAGGCGGCGGTGTCCGCGGGCGCCTTCGGATCGTCATCGACGCCGTAGACGCGGATGACCGTGCCGCGCCGCCCATCTGGCAGCACCACCGGCACCTGGTGCGCCACCGTGTCCATCGGCACGCCCACCGGCGCGGGCAAATCGGTCAACCCGTGCAGGATGGCGCCCGGCGCGGCGGTGATCGGCACTGCCAGGTCGCACTCGATCGCCACCGCCCCCGCGCCCAGCACGCCGCCGGCCAGCGCGCTGTCCACAATCACGCCGGACGAACGCAGTCCCGGCGGCGCCACCAGGCCCAGCCGCTGCTGCGCCTGGTACAACGCGGAGAAGGTGGTGGATTCGGTCATCAACCGGCGGAAGAGCTGCGTGGTGCCGACATGAGTGAATTCGCCTTCCACCAGGTCGCAATGGAACGGCACGCCCCGCAGCGTCTCGGCCAGCGCGTACCCGGCGCGTGAGTCAGCGGGACTGGGCGACCACTCACCGGTGAGCCCCATGGTGAAATGCTCGTAGAGATCGAAGAACGGCAGGCCGTCCGCCGCCCGCGCCAGCAGGCCGGGGCCGCATTCCCAGCGGTCCGCGCCCCGTGCCACGCCGGCAAGGGCGGTCAGCCGCGCCGCGGTCGGCGCATCGAAGCGAAACAGGCCGGTATCCAGCGCCGCCATCTCCTCCGGCAGCAGCCCGCCCGCCGCGCGAATCTGTGCCGCACTGGGCTTCTGCAGGAAGGCATACACCCGCCCGTCTTCGTCGATCACAAACACGCCGTGCTTGTCGGCCATCTCCAGCGGCTCGCGCATCGCCACGCCGGACACACCGGGCCGATCCCAGTGCACGCGGTCGGCATCGAAGGTGAGGATCACGTCGCCGGAGGCCACCACCAGTCCCTGCTCAAGCTGTCCCGCCCAAGTCGACGACAATGCCAGCATCTCATCGAACACCGTGCTGGTCTCGCCCCATGGCGTCTTCACCGGCAGCGCGCTGAACAGCTTGCCGGAGAGGGAGTATTGCGGCAGCCGCCGCGAATCGCCGCCGGAGTGGATCATCAACACCCGCTGCGCCTTCCACCATGCCTCCAGCGACGGGGTATCCTGCAGCGTGTTCTCCGCCAGCCGGCGCAGGGCGTTGAGCGTCGCCCCGCCGCTGCCGATGCGCTCGTCATCGGGATCGGGCGCCACCAGGTAGGCGACCCCATCCGGCACTTTGCCCTGCTCGCGCCGCCAGCGCAACTCCTCCGCGTACCGTTCCGCCTGGCGGACGGAGCTGGCCGTGATCATGACCGCTGTCCACCAGGGCAGCGCCGCGTCCGGATGCGCGACCCGTTCCGCATACAATGCGCGGGCGCGTTGCGCGACGGCGGCCAGGTGAGATGAATGGTGACGGTCGGTGATGGTTTCGGTCATCCTGATCGTTCCGTATCGAGCGAATTGATGTTGATAATTACACTACAGCAGGATGTTTACCCTCGACTTGCCGAAATGTCCGCATCTGCCCACATCCCGCACCAATATCGCACAGCAACTGTCGTGAGAATGAAAACAACCGGCTGAGATGGGACCACGACTGTCATTGCCACAATGGTATACTTCAGATGGAGCGGAATTGCAGACCCGAATAAAATGGAGGGTATACCATGACGTTTGCTTCCCGCAACAGGTCGCGCAAGCCACCGGTGGTGGATCAACATCGCGCGGCGGCACAGGCCGATCTCTCCTGGCGTTTTCCCGATCGACAGTATGCCGAGCGCCTGGATGTGCCTGGACCAGCCATCTGTTCGCGCTGTCACTCGTACCTGGAGACCGACCACTGGCGGTATGACGAGAAACGGTATCTTCAGTTGAAAGGCCAGTCGGATGTCCACGTGACGCTTTGCCCCGGCTGCGTGCGCGTCGAGAAACGGCTGTATGAAGGCGAAGTGATGGTGCATCATGACTGGTCGGCCGTGGACAAGCAGGAGGTGCTGAACCTGATTCACCATGAAGAGGCGCGCGCCCGCGCCACTAACCCCACCGCCCGCATCGCGCTGATGGAGGATCGCGGCGACGACCTGTATATCCTGACCACCACTCAGTTCCTCGCCGAGCGCATCGGCAAGGAGCTGCATAAAGCCTATCGCGGCACGCTCAAGCTGATGCCACTACCGCGGGAACGGTTCACGCGCGTACGGTGGGCGCGCGAATAAGCCAGAGTGGGAGTATGGGGGATGTGGGGGTGTGGGAGTGATGTTTCTTCCACACCCCACTCATTTCGGTAGGACTCGACCTTCCCCTTACCGAATAACATCAGCGGAGGAATTCACCGCATGCTCTCACCTGATCAATGCGCCGTGCTGTTCGACCTGGACGGGGTCATTGTGGATAGCAAGGAGGCGCATTTTCTGGCCTTCAAGCAGTTCGGCGAGGAAGTGGGCTACCCTTTCACGCGCGAGACGTTCACCCATATCTTCGGGATGCACAACAACGAGATCTTCCCCATCGTCTTCGGGCATCCGCTGCCGCAGGAAGAAATTGATAAATTATCCGTCCGCAAGGAAGCCATCGTGCGCGAGATGATCCGCGGGCACGTGGCGGCGCTGCCGGGAGCAAAGGTGCTGGTGCGCGCGCTGCGCGAAGCCGGCTTCCACCTCGCCATCGGCACCTCCACGCCGCTAGCCAACGTGGAATTGATCCTGGGCGAGTTGGGTCTGCAGGAAGAGTTCCAGGCCATCATCAGCGCGGAGAACGTGCAGGAAGGCAAGCCGCACCCGCAGGTCTTCCTGCTCGGCGCACAGGCGCTGGGCATCCCGCCGGAGCACTGCGTGGTCATTGAAGACGCGGTGGCTGGCGTACAGGCCGCCCACAACGGCGGCATGAAGGCGCTGGCCGTCACCACCAATCACTCACGAGAAGCCCTCAGCAAGGCAGAGCGCGTGGTGGACAGCCTGGAGGAAGTAACCCCCACCGATTTCCTCAAACTGCTGAATTGATAGAGTTCGTTTTCGCTAAAGAGGCAAGGGTAGTTCGTAGTAGCGCCGTCAGGCGCGTGCCCGTTCTCATGCATAAAGCTCGTAATCAAATTACAAAGAAAACTTCACTCTTTAGTTCCTCACGAGCTTTAGCTTCGTGAACGGGCACGCGCCTGACGACGCTACTACGAACCCACCTTTCCGCTTCGTTGGAACGAGCGTTAAGTGCGTAAACGGGCACGCGCCTGACGGCGCTACTACGAACTACCCTTGCCTCGTGAATTGGTAGGCGCTATTATGAACGGCTGTTATCTTGTATAATACCGGTACCACCATGGCCATTTTTCACACCGGATCGCTGGAATCCCCTGAAGCCCGCTGCAGCTTAACCGGCACGCGCTGGCTGTTTGCCGCGCCGCCGGAGACCGTCACCGCGGCTCCCGACATGCATCCCGCCATCGGGCAGGTGCTGGCGTCGCGCGGCATCCTCACCGAGCAGGACCGCGCGGTCTTCATCGAGGCGAACCTGGGGATGCTGGCGAACCCGCTGCTGTTGCCGCAAATGGCGGCGGCGGTGGAGGCGGTCGTCGACGCGCTGGCGCGCGGCGCGCGCATTCGGGTGTTCGGCGATTACGATGCCGACGGCATCACTTCCACCGCCCTGCTGGTGCGCGCGCTGGGGGCGTTGAGCGCGAAGAAGGGCGCGGTGGACTGGTACCTGCCCCACCGCATCGACGATGGCTACGGCCTCAACCTGCAGTCGCTGGACGATGCGCGCAACGAGGGCGTGGAGCTGGGCATCACCGTGGACAACGGCATCACCGCCCACGCGCAGCTCGAGCACGCGCGGCAGATCGGCCTGCGCATGATCGTCACCGATCACCACGAACCGGATGGCGAGCTGCCGCCGGCGGTGGCGGTGCTCAACCCCAAGCGCGCCGACAGTGTGTATCCTTACCGCGAGCTGGCCGGCGTGGGGGTAGCCTTCACCTTGCTGCGCGCCGTCTGCGCGGCGAAGAACTTTCCGCCCGACACGCCGATGAAGTTCCTCGACCTGGTCACCCTCGGCACGGTGGCTGATGTGGCGCCGCTGACCGGCGAGAACCGCATCCTGGTACGCCACGGCCTGCCCATGCTGACCCCGCAGAACCGCAAAGTCGGGCTGGCGTCGCTGCTGCGCGCGGTGGGCATCAAAGATCGCGCCAGTTGCTACGACGTGGGCTTCCAGCTCGGGCCGCGGCTGAATGCCGCCGGCCGCATGGCGCACGCGGAAACCTCGTTGAAATTGCTGCTGACCTCCGACCGCGACGAAGCCGACGCGCTGGCCGCGCAGCTCTGTGCGCACAACACGGAGCGCCAGGAAGAGGAAGCGCACACCCTCGAGCTTGCGCTGAAGATGGTGGAGACGCGCGACTGGGAGCATGAGAAGGTGCTGGTGCTCGACTCTCCGGACTGGCATCCCGGCATCATCGGCATCGTCGCCTCGCGCATCGTCGAGCGATATCACCGCCCGTGCGCGCTCATCGCCGTGCAGGACGGCATCGGCAAAGGCTCCGCCCGTGCGCGGGCGCCCTTCCACCTCTGGGAGGCGCTGGGCGAGTGCGCCGGCCTGTTGAACCGTTTCGGCGGCCACCGGGTGGCGGCGGGCTTCGAGCTGGACGCGGCGAACATCCCCGCCCTGCGCGACGCGCTGTTGGCCGTCGGCGAGCGCACGCTGACCGACGAAGACCTGTGCCCCAGCCTGAACATCGACGCCTGGCTGGACATCAACGACATTACTACCGGCTTCGCCCGCCAGGTGAAAGCGCTGGAACCCTTCGGCATGGGCAACCCCGCGCCGGTCTTCGCCGCCAGCGACGTGGTGGTGCAGCACGTCAACCGCCGCGGCCAGGACGGCAGCCACCTCAGCCTCTCCCTGCGCACGCAGATGGGCGAGCGCCCACTCTCCGCCATGTGGTTCCGCCACGGCGACCTGTTCGACCGCATCACCCCCGGCGCCCGCGTGGACGTCGCCTTCACCGTCGACCTGGATGTGTGGCAGGGAATTACGTCGGCGAAGCTGTTTGTGAAGGATATACTGGTGTAGCTCACCAGGGAATTATCTTGCTCTTGCTCTAAAAACTTCACGGATTTGAGCTCCGTATGGTTTTTTTTAGAGCAAGAGCAAGAGTCTAGAGCAAGAGCAAGAATAACCGTGAAAGGAGCTCCCCATGCCTCTTTTCGACGAAATTCAATCCATCGCCGACACCTTCGGCGCGGACTTCTGCGGGGTGGCCGATCTGGCGCTCGCGCATGACGAGATCGTCCGTCAGGGCGGCGAGGAGATCGGGAAATATCCGCGCGCGATCTCACTGGGGATCATCCTGCCGCACGCCATCGTCGACCAGTTGCCCAATCGCGACGACCCGGCGGTGGCGATGAGCTACATGCATCACGCGTATAACGTCATCAACACGCGCCTCGATGAGCTGGCCTCGCTGGTGGCCGGGCGGGTGCAGCGCCGGGGGTACGCCGCGCTGCCGATGACGGTGAAGGAGCACCACGACAATGACCGCATCTGCGCCGTCTTCTCGCACAAGCTGGCCGCCCATCTGGCCGGCTTCGGCTGGATCGGCAAAAGCTGCCTGCTCGTCACCCCGCAGGCCGGCCCGCGCGTCCGCTGGGTCTCCATCCTCACCGATGCGCCGCTGGAGCCGACCGGAGCCCCGCTGACCGAGCGCTGCGGAGGCTGCCGCGAATGCGTAGACGCCTGCCCGGTGGGCGCCTTCACCGGCGAAGCCTTCCGTGCTGAGGACCCCCGCGAAGTGCGCTATGACGCGAGTAAATGCCAGCAATACCTGATCGGGCTGGCGAAGTCCGGCAAGCCGCCCGCGTGCGGCATGTGCCTGTATGCCTGTCCACATGGTAGAAAACGAGCTTCCGAATAAGAGTGGCATGCTCATTATAATGAACGATGACGCCGCTCGGTTTAACGAAAACCCGGCAAGCCCGTACGTAGTTGTAAGCCACGCAGCCGCAGCGGAGTGGCGTCGTTGATAGATAAGCTTTCCTATACTCGGACGCCACTCCGCTGCGGCTGCGTGGCTCACTACATACGGGCTTACCGGGTTTTCGGAAGACTGGTCACTTTATAGCTCTGCCAGGAAGACCACGCGTTCAGCCGGAACCGTCACTGTGGCAGGCATCATCACCTCCCGCGGTTCGGCGAAGGCCTGGTAGAGCCGGCAGGCTCTCGGCTGTCGGTCGGTGAAGCGGAGATCCTCCACCTGCAGGTCCTCCTGCCCCATGTTGCCCAGCACGATGCAGCGCCGGCCCGTTTCTGTATCGGTAAAGACCGTCCAGCGCACATACGGGCTGTCCGCGAAGGAGCCGCCGGTGGCGAGCAGCGACTGCCGGCGTTTGAAGGCGCCCTCGGAGGCGTCCGACATCTCGCCCAACGAAACCAGGTCCAGCAGCTCGTGCCGAATGCGGGTGATCTCCGCAATGTAATCCAGCAGCCCCTGCATCGGCGGGTAACTGAACAATTGCGTATAGTTGCCCGGCCCGACCAGCAGATGGCAGCCGTAAAGCGAGCACATGTTGACGCTGGCGTAATCGTAAGGTTGCGCCACGCGGCCGGTCAGCGTGCGCTGCGGGAAGGCAGCCTTCAGCGCGTCGTCGCGCGGGCCCCACCAACTGGTATCGGAATACTTGAACAGCCGGTCCCAGCCGCCCTCGTAGGTTAGCGTGAACTCCGGGTTGATCTTCCAGCACGCGGTCATCAATTCTTCCGTGAACTGCAGCACCCCTTCGTGGTGCGCACGGTCGGGGGTGGTCCATGTCAGCCGCGGGTTGAAGTCCATCGGCGTGTTGAAGAACTTGTCGAGGTGCAGCCCATCGGCGCCGATCTCCGCCAGCTTGACGAACTGGCGGATGAGCAGCTCGCGCACCTCCGGGTGGGCGGGGTCCATCTCGCAAAACGGGCGCGCGGTCATGAAGCGCGAGCGGGCGCTGAGCGTGCCCATGCCCCAGTAATTCACGATATACATCGGCTGGCCGTAGGGGTCCTGCAGTTGATATTTGTACAGCTCGTTCTTGAACCAGTCGGTGGACATGTCGATGGGTTGGCAATTGCCGAAGAAGCTCACCTTCAGCCCCATGTCGTGGCAGGCGCGCACGCCGGCTTCCAGCTCCTCCCAGGTGCCCAGGCGCGGGTCGACCGTGTAATACGGGTAGCCGCGGTCATGCCCGCCGATGTGCCAACCGGAGATCATCACGTGGCCCATCCCCCGCTCCTTCACCCCGCGGCCATATTCGGGAATCTGCGCGAAGGTCAGATTGATGTTGTCCTCCGGCAGCAGGAACATCAGGTCGGCGAAGGCGGTCTCGCGGCGCACCCAGGTGCTGTTGGGCTTGATCACCTCGAAATGCTGGTCGAACCACTGCCGGTAAATCTTCGCGGATTCCTGCCAGCCGCCGGCGTGCGCCTGCAGCACGATGGTCGCCCCGCTGAAGGTCTCGCCGGGTTTGGTGAAGGGCACGTGCGTCCAGTTCATGCTCAGGCCCAGCGGCAGCTCGCTCACTTCATCCGGTCGCGGCCAGTTGCCGCCCGCCCGCGTCTCGGCGATGCCGGGATCGAGGTAAAAGCGGATCAGCTTCACCCGCGGCGTCTCCTCCAGCGCGGCGAAGTAGACCGCGCGGTCAAGCTCGGCGTGATACAGGCTCACCCACGGCATGCAGATCAGGCCCGGATAGCTGAAGGAATGCTCCGCGCCGGTGACGCCCAGCGTCTCGCCGCGGGTGTTGCCGAAGTCGCGGAAGAGCGGCTGCAACCACACGCTGTTCGACGTCGGCGCCAGCACCATCGTGTCGCGCTGCGCCTCCGCCGGTCCGATGCCGCGCATCCCGCCCAGCACGGGGTACCACACCTCGGTCAGTTGATACTCGGTGCCGTTGCGCACGTCGCAGTTGAACTGCACCGTCTCACCGGTCAGCGCAACACGGAGGGTCACCGCCAGGTCGAAATCACCCTTTTCATTGTGCAGCGGCCCATCCCACCGCAGCGTGACGCTGTCCGGTCCCTGCTCGCAGGAAGAGGGCGGTTGCTCGCATCCGTCCAGGTAGTTGCACTCGTACCCCGGCAGCGGCAGCAGCAGCTTGAAATTCCCCGCCAGCCGCGGCTCCGCGATCAAGTCGTAGCCCCCGGCCTTGTCGACCAGGCTGACGATCTTGCCCTGCGGATCGATGCTGATGGCGTAATAAGCATTCTCCAGGCGAATCATGGCGTATCCTCCCCTATACTACTAATCCTCAATTTCTCGCCAACAGGCGAAGTATTTGTTTTAGTTGCGGCGAAGCCTCCACGGTATGTTGTCTTGACGATTCTTTATTAAGCGGTTATTCCCTTCTGGTATTCGGAGCGTGGGATTGCCAATCCACGCGAGACGCCGGATGAAAAACAACACACGCGGATTGGCAATCCGCGCTCCGACTTGTGTCGCCTGTCCCCCGTTTCTGCCATTTGTCTTCTCTTTGAGCATGAGCAACAGCCGATCATGAGCATGATAATGGTGGAGGACAGCATGAGTTCGGCAGAGGATAAACTGCGGGCATATATCGAGAAGCGGGATTTCCACCATACGCCGGAGCCGCAGAGTGGCGGAGATGAGCGGCCGGGCGGACAACCGATCTTCGTCATCCAGAAGCACGCGGCCTTCTCGTTACACTACGACTTCCGCCTGCAGGTGGACGGCGTGCTGAAATCCTGGACGGTGCCGAAAGGGCCGTCGACCGACCCGCGCCTGCGGCGGCTGGCTGTTCCCACCGAAGACCACCCGCTGGCTTATGCCGACTTCGAGGGGGTCATCCCCGCCGGGCAATACGGCGCCGGCGTGGTGATGGTGTGGGACACCGGCGCCTATGAAAATATCACCGGCGGCGACCACCCGGTCAGCATGCAGGAAGCATTGGCGGCCGGGCATGTCGCGGTGCGCCTGCACGGGAAAAAGCTGCAGGGTGGTTACGCACTGATCCGCACCGGCGGCCGCTGGCTGCTGCTGAAGATGCAGGATGCGGCGGTCAACATGGAGTATGACGTGACCGTCGAGCAGCCTGACTCCGCACTCACCGGTCGCAATCTGCTGGAGATCGCGGAGGATGCCGGGCTGCGGAAGGCGGCATGAGGCAGACCAATGCGCATTGACGACCACGAAGTGAAGATCTCCGGGGTGGGCAAGTTCATCTTCCCGCGCGAAGGCATCACCAAGGGCGAGCTGATCGACTATTATTGCCGGGTGGCGGAGACGATGCTGCCGCACCTGCGCGGCCGGCCGGTGAGCATGCAGCGCTTTCCTGATGGCATCGAGGGGAAGAGCTTTTATCAAAAGCAGGCTTCCCCTTACTTCCCGGAGTGGATTCACCGCGCCGATGTGCCGATGAAAAAGGGCGGCGTGAAGGAGATGGTGGTCTGCGACGATACTGCCACGCTGGTCTACCTGGCGAACCAGCTTGTCCTCACGCCTCACGTCTTCCTGAGTCGCGAGGATAAGCTGAATTATCCCGACCGCATGATCTTCGACCTGGACCCGCCGAAGGACGGCTTCGCGCTGGCAGTGCGGGGAGCGCTTGCGCTGCGCGACCTGCTGCGGGATGCTGGGCTAACGCCCTTAGTGATGACCACCGGCTCGAAGGGGCTGCACGTCACCGTGCCGCTGGTGCGGACGGCGGATTTCGACGAGGTGCGCGGCTTCGCGCAAAGCATCGCCGCTGTATTAGTGAAACGCGACCCCAATCGCTACACCACCGAAATGACCATCGCCAATCGCGGGCAACGGCTGTTCATCGACACCCTGCGCAACAGCTACGCCGCCACCGCCGTGCCCCCGTATGCCGTCCGCCCCAAACCCGGCGCCCCGGTGGCCACGCCGTTGGAGTGGGATGAGCTGGATGACCGGAAGCTCACCTCGCAGCGGTATACCATCCGGAATCTCTTCTCCCGGTTGAAGCGTCTCGGCGACCCCTGGGCGGCGATCGAACGGTATGCCGGGGAGATTAAAACGGAGCGGCGGAAAGCGGCATAAGCTCAGGGACTGTCCCGACTCTGCGGAACCAGTGCAAGCATTGGAATTTATAGCCGGTAATGTGACCAGCGGGACTGTCCCCTCCTATAGGCAAGCCCACCAATAGAAGGGGACAGTCCCGCTGGTTATATTTACCGTTATTGAGGAAGGCGACCGGCCCGGGTTCTGCGGGGTCGGGACAGTCCCTGAGCCAAGGGGTATAGCTCAAAAACTGTCCCCCCACATGGATAGGCTTACCTATCGCACACGGGGGGACAGTCCCGTGGTCATATGAACCGTTATTGAGGAAGGCGACGGTCTCGGGTCCCGCGGGGTCGGGACAGTCCCTGAGTTTAGATCTTCTCGCCTACCTTCACATCCTGGTGATACGCCTGCAGCGACTTCACGTCGATGGCGTGGCCGCGGGCGCAGGCGATGCCTTCAGCGGCGGCGACGGCGGCGGCGGGGGTGGTGATATACGAGATCTTATATTTGATGGCCGACTTGCGGATGTAACTGTCATCGTAGGCGCTCTCCTTGCCGGAGGGCGTGTTGATGACCAGCGCAATCTCGCGATTGGCCATGGCGTCGATCAGGTTGGGCCGGCCTTCGTGCATCTTCTTCACCACCTGGCAGGCGACACCCTTCGACTGCAGGTAGCTCGCGGTGCCGGCGGTGGCGAGGATGGTGAAGCCCATCTCCGCCAGCCGCTGTACGGCGGGCAGCGTGATGTCTTTATCGTGGTTGGCGACGGTGACCAGCACCGCGCCTTCCGTCGGCAGCGTCAGACCGGCGGCCATCTGCGACTTGAAGAAGGCCATGCCGAAGCTGTCCGCCAGTCCCAGCACCTCGCCGGTGGAGCGCATCTCCGGACCGAGCAGCGGGTCGACCTCCGGGAACATGTTGAACGGGAAGACCGCTTCCTTCACGCCGAAGTGCGGGTACTGCCGCGGCTGGGTGTCCAGGTCGCGCAGCTTCGCGCCCAGCATTACCTTGGTGGCGATGCGCGCCATGGAGACGCCGGTGACCTTGGAGACCAGCGGCACGGTGCGCGAGGCGCGCGGGTTGGCCTCCAGCACGTATACGATGTCGTTGGCGATGGCATACTGGATGTTCATCAGGCCGACCACGTCCAGCTCGACGGCGATGCGGCGGGTGTATTCCTCGATGGTCGCCAGGTGCTCCGGCTTGATGGTGATGGGCGGCAGCACGCACGCGCTGTCGCCGGAGTGAATGCCGGCCAGCTCGATGTGCTCCATCACCGAGGGCACGAAGGCCTGCTCGCCGTCGGCGATGGCGTCCGCCTCCGCCTCGATGGCGTTTTCCAGGAATTTATCGATGAGGATGGGCCGCTCTGGCGAAATCTCCACCGCCTTGTTCACGTAGGTGCGCAGCATCTCTTCGTCGTATACCACTTCCATGCCGCGGCCGCCCAGCACGTAGGACGGGCGCACCATCAGCGGGTAGCCGATCTTCGCGGCAATGGCCAGCGCTTCCTCCAGCGAGGAGGCCATGCCATGCGCGGGCATGGGGACGCCGATCTTCGCCATCATCTCCGCGAACTGCTCGCGGTCCTCCGCCAGGTCGATGCTCTCCGGTGAGGTGCCGAGGATCTTCACCCCGTTGGCCGCCAGCTCGGCGGCAATATTCAGCGGCGTCTGCCCGCCGAACTGCACGATCACGCCCTCCGGCTTCTCCTTGTGGTAGATGCTCAGCACGTCCTCGACGGTGAGCGGCTCGAAGTAAAGCTTATCGGAGGTGTCGTAGTCGGTGGAAACCGTCTCCGGGTTGCAGTTGACCATGATCGACTCGTAACCGAGATCGCGCAGCGCGAAGGCGGCGTGCACGCAGGTGTAGTCGAACTCGATGCCCTGCCCGATGCGGTTGGGCCCGCCGCCGAGGATCATGATCTTCTTGTTCGGCGAGACGGGCACGCTGTCCGGGGCATTGTAGGTGGAGAAGTAGTAGGCCGCGTTCTCGACGCCGCTGACGGGCACCGCCTCCCACGCCTGCTGCAGCCCGAGGCCCAGCCGGCGCTCGCGGATCTCCTTTTCCGACAGACCGAGGATCTGCGCCAGGTACTTGTCGGCAAAGCCGTCCTTCTTCGCCTGGATCAGCAGCGCGTCCGGCAGCATCTTGCCTTTGTATTGCAGCATCTGCTCTTCCAGCTCGACCAGCTCCTGCATCTGCCCGATGAACCAGCGGCCGATGAACGTCAGATTATGCATCTCCTCGACGCTCATCCCCTTGCGCAGCGCTTCGTACATGAGGAACTGGCGCTGGGAGGAGGGCTCGGCCAGCCGCTTGCGCAGCTCGTCCAGCGAGAGCGTGTTGTAGTTGCTGGCGAAACCGAGGCCGTAGCGTTTGATCTCCAGCGAGCGGATCGATTTCTGGAACGCTTCTTTGTAATTCTTGCCGATGCTCATCACTTCGCCGACCGCGCGCATCTGCGTGCCCAGCTTGTCGATGGAGCCGGGGAACTTCTCGAAGGCCCAGCGAGAGAACTTCACCACCACATATTGGCCCCACGGCTCGTACTTATCCAGCGTGCCCAGCCGCCAGTAGGGCAGGTCTTCCAGTGTCATGCCGGCCGCCAGCTTGGAGGAAACGAGGGCGATGGGGAAGCCGGTGGCCTTCGACGCCAGCGCGGAGGAGCGCGAGGTGCGCGGGTTGATCTCAATCACCACCACGCGATCGGTCTTCGGGTCGTGCGCGAACTGTACGTTGGTGCCGCCGATGACGCCGATGGCATCCACGATGCGGTAGGAGATCTCCTGCAGGCGCTGCTGCAGCTCCTTCTTCACGGTGAGCATGGGGGCCACGCAGTAGCTGTCGCCGGTGTGCACGCCCATGGCGTCCACGTTCTCGATGAAGCAGACGGTGATCTTGTTATTATTGGCGTCGCGGACCACTTCCAGCTCCAGCTCTTCCCACCCGAGCACGGATTCTTCCACCAGCACCTGGCCGACCAGGCTGGCGGCGATGCCGCGGGCGACGATGGTGCGCAGCTCCTCCACGTTGTAGGCGATGCCGCCGCCGGTGCCGCCCATGGTGTAGGCGGGACGCAGCACTACCGGGTAGCCGAGTTGCTGGGCGATCTTTTCCGCTTCCTCCACGCTGTAGGTCGGCTCGCTGAGCGGCATCTCCACATCAAGGCTGTTCATCGTCGCCTTGAAGGCGATGCGGTCCTCGCCGCGCTCGATGGCGTCGGCCTGTACGCCGATCACCTGCACGTTATACTTTTCCAGGATGCCGCGCTTGTTGAGCTCGGAGGTCAGGTTCAGTCCGGTCTGGCCGCCCAGATTGGGCAGCACGGCGTCCGGCCGCTCCTTGGCGATGATCTTCTCCAGGCAATCCACGTTCAGCGGCTCGATGTAAGTAACGTCGGCCATGCCCGGGTCGGTCATGATGGTGGCGGGGTTGGAGTTCACCAGCACGATCTCATATCCGGCTTCACGCAGCGCCTTACAGGCCTGGGTGCCGGAGTAATCGAACTCGCAGGCTTGCCCGATGATGATCGGCCCGGAGCCGATAATGAGGACTTTATGAATATCTTCGCGACGCGGCATAACGCTGTTTCTCCCTCAGAGCAGAGTGGTGTGTCGGCGCAGAGGAGGACCGGAGTGACCACGCCGTCGCGGTGACCAGCCGCGGGAGGGCGGGCCCTGGCAGAGCGGCCAGGCGGTATCATCCCAAGCTGTTGACAAGTTCGAGGCGGGGGGTGGAAATCCTTTTTTATCAGAAGAATAACTGCGAGGCGAGCACCGCTCAGGGACTGTCCCGAGCCAGCGGGACCAGAGCCGGCCGCCTTCCTCAATCATCGTAAATATCACCAGCGGGACTGTCCCCTTTGGTAGGAAAGCGTACCAATACGAGGGGACAGTCCCGCTGATCCTGTTTCCGGCATTAGCGATGAGGACAGGCACTGGTTCCGCTGAGTCGGGACAGTCCCTGAGCTTTAATTCTTCACCACCGCTTCCGCCATCGCCACCGGCTCAACCACCGCCGGGCGTTTGCGCAGCAGGTTGAAGCCGATGATGCCGATGATGAAGATGGCGACGCTTACCCATTGCGCCGGGGTGAGCAGGCCGTGGAAGCGTGGATCCGGCTCGCGGAAAAACTCCATGGTAAAGCGCTCGATGCCCTCCAGCACCAGCATCACCATGAACAGCCGTCCCGCGCGCCCCAGGCTGTTCCCGCGCGAAAGCAGCAGCAGGATGCCGAACATCAGGAAGCCCATCGCGGAGGCAAAAAGCTGGTCGGGAAACACGAAGTGCATTTTCGCAAAGTAATCCGGCGAATCGGGGAATTTCATGCCCAGCGGCGGGGCCATTTCCTTGCCATAGCAGCAGCCGTTGAGGAAGCAGCCGATGCGGGTGATGGCGTAGCCGACGGCGATGGCCGGCGCGGCGCAATCCGCCACCCGCCAGTAATCGAGCTTCGTAATGAGCAGGTACGCGCTGCCCGCCAGGAACCCGCCGATGAGGCCGCCGTGAAAACTCAGTCCGCCCAGGCCGTAGGTGAGCACCTCCTTCATGTTGAAGAAGGGCGTGCCGGGCGTCATCAGCACGTAGGCGATGCGCGCGCCGAGCAGCGCGCCCACCAGGATGACCAGGCCGAAATCGATGAGGCGCTCGCCGGGGATGCCGCGGCGGCGGGCCAGGCGTGTGGTGGTATAGGTGCCGGCCAGGAAGCCGAGCATCAGCATGGCGCCCCAGGATTTGATCTCGACGTGACCGATCTTCAGCAGGATGGCCAGCACCACCGCGGTCATGCCGATCAGCGCGGTGCCGGTATACAGGTGCTCCTGGGTGTAAAGATCTTTCCGCCGCAGGACGCCCAGCCAGAGGGCGATGATGACGATCTCGACGGCGATGATGGCGAAGGCGATGGGCCAACTGGGGGCGGGAAGGGTGAAGAGTATATTTCTCACGTGGGTGTTGCTCCTCCTGGGTCAGTCTCGGGCTGCTCAGGCTCGGTCTTGGCGTGCTCCATGCGCAGCACCAGCAGCACGAGGAGGCCGACGCCGATCACGATGAACGTGTCGGCCAGGTTGAACACCGGCCACTGAAAGGTCGACACGTGAATGCTTAAGAAATCGACGACGTGGCCGCGGACGACCCGGTCGATCAGATTGCCCACCGCGCCGCCCAGCACCAGCACGGCGGCAAGGCGGCCCATGCGCAGCGCCAGGTACGGCCGGACCAGCCAGAGGAAGAAGACCAGCACCAGCACGTTCAACAGCACGATGATCGCTGCGTGGGTATCGCGCAGCAAACTGAAGGCGGCGCCGGTGTTCGTCTGATACGTCAGGCTGAACAGGTTCTGTAGAATGATACGGGACTTGTCCGGCGACAGGGTGGCCACGACAAGTCCCTTCACTCCTTGATCAACCGCGGCAATCAGCGCGACCCAGACGGCCAGCACGCCGATCACTCGGGCACGTGAATTCAAGAGTTAACGTCCCTCCAGCCGATCCTGGCAATCCAGGCATAACGACGCCCACGGCAGCGCTTCCAGGCGGTTGGGATTGATCTCCACGCCGCACGAATCGCACAGCCCGTAGGTGTTGTCGTCGATCTTTTCCAGAGCAGTATTCACTTTATCCAGCAGATCCTGGATGTTGCTTTCCAGGGCCAGGTCCTTCTCGCGCTCGAACGTTTCGGAGGCCAGGTCAGCCGGATGATCATCGTACGTAGACAGCTCGGTTACCTGCTCGATGTCCGACGAGATCGAGGTGCGCTCCATAATTTCATGGAGCTCCTGCTCCAGCCGTTCCTTTTCGGCCAGCAACCGCTTTTTGATTGCCCGGAGGCGGGTTGTCGTAATTTGCGTGGTGGTCATCACAAACCCCTTTCTGACTGAACGTGCATCCGGTCGCCTTCGGCTTCGTAGCCCCCCATCCGGACTCTGTCCATGATGGCAATCAGTGACGGAATACCGTCCGGGTGTTTCCGCCGCTCACACCGCTACGTTCCATGATATCGCCTTAGTGTACCGTGCTTCATTTCCGGTCAAACGTCGATTTCAAATTGGCCGTCGTCTGAAAAAGATACACCCTGCCGCCGAGCATTGGGGTGCGAGAAAACGACCGGGAACCGACGTAGAGCCGGGGTTGTTAAAATATATCCGGTATTATTCCACATTGTGTCTTACGCAATCACCAAAGAGCATTTCAGCACCAGGTATTGCGGTTTACCGCCATGGTGTAACATGCAATCACCAAACGCTTTGCTGTCGTGATTGCATGTAGCCGCACCCTTGACGGGTGCGGTATCAGGCCGCGTTCCGGTAGCCTTCCTCCTGTGGCCGGATGACCCGGATGGCCAATTCCTCATCGCGATACTGGGCGTCGGCGGGCGCCTGAGTGCGGGGAGCGAACTCAACCGCACGAACCGGGAGGATCGCGACAAGATTATCTCCCAAAGATTCGAGCAAGCCCTGGCGTTCTCCTGCTGAGTACAGGATGACTTTTGACTTATTTGCGGTATTTTTTCCAATGGACACGCGGGCGGCGGCCAGCGCCTGAAACACACGGTGCCGCAGCGTCAGCGCCAGTTCCCAGCGCGCCGAGTATTCATCATCTCGCCACGCCGCCGGCGCCGAGGGCCATTCCGCCAACTGCGCGCTGGCCGGGCGCTCGCCCGCGGGCAGATGCTCCCAGATGTCCTCCGCCAGAAAACTCACCGTAGGCGCCAGCAGCCGTGCCAGCGTCTCCGCGGTATGATACAGTACCGTCTGCGCCGCTCGCCGCGAGGCGTGCGGGCGTATAAATCGCGGCCCGACCGCGCCCAGGTAGACGGAGAGATCATGCGCGCAAAATTCCCGGATGGCGCGCAGCGCGCGCTGGAAGGTATACGCCTCCGACGCCGCCGTCACCCCCTCGATCAGTCGGGCCAGCTGGTCTAGCATCCAGCGGTCCAGCTCCGGCAGCTCCTCAACGGGCAGCAACGCCTCCACGCTGAACCCCTGCAGGCGCTGCAGCATGAATTCGGCCGCCGTGCGCAGACGCCGGTAGCCGTGCACCGCACCCTCCAGCGCCGCATCGGAGATGATAATTTCGTTGTGCGTGTCCACCGAAGCCGCCCACAGCCGCAGAATATCGGCGCCGTATCGCTTCACCAGGTCCATCGGCTCGGACGCAATCTCCCCGTCGCGCGTCCGCCGCCGCGCCAGCCGGTCGAGCACGAAGCCATGCGCGACCACCGCACGGTACGGCGGCTCGTCCCGACCCGTCCCCAGCCCGGCGAGCAGCGCGCCTTGCAGCCACCCGCGGAATTGATCGTGCCGCTCCACCACCAGGTCGGCCGGCCGCGCCTGATCCTCGCGCCCCTCCAGCACCGCAAACTGGCTGCACGCCGCCGCGAACCACACGTCGAACGTTTCCTCGATTTTGCGGAACTCCGAGCTTCCGCAGGCCGGGCAGGTGGTGTCCTCCGGCAGCAGCTCGCCGGCCGATTTCTGATACCAGGCGTCCGACCCCTCGGCCTGCACAATCTCCGCCACGCGGGTGATGGCCGCGGGGGAGAGCAACGGCGCCGCACACCGCATGCAGGCGAAAGCCGGGATGGGCACGCCCCACACGCGCGAACGCGACAGGCACCAGTCCGGCCGGCTGCCGATCATCTCCGTCATGCGCGCGCCGCCCCACGCCGGCGCCCACTGCACGGCGCCGCCCGCCTCCCTGGCGCGCTCCGCCAACCGGTTCACCGCGATGAACCAGTGCGGGATGGCGCGCAGGATCACCGGCTGCTGGCAGCGCCAGCAATGTGGCGTATACTGCACCGCGTGTTTATGCCCGAGCAGCACGCCCTCTTTGTCCAGTACGCGCAGGATCGGATCGTGCACCTTCTCCAGCGGCTGCCCCGCCGCCGGCTTTCCCGCCCGCTTGTTGAAAATTCCGTCCGCCTCCAGCAGGTGCAGCGGCGCCAGCCCGCCCCGCGCGGCAATCTCGAAGGCCGTCCCATCGTGATCGGGCGCCACCCCCAGCAGACCGGTACCGGCGGCGGGTTGCACGGCCGCGTCCGTCAGCAGCGGCACTTTCCGGCGCGACAGCGGGTGCAGCAACACCACATCCGCCAGCTCCTGCCCGCTGACGCGTCCGATGATCTCCGGCTGCGCCAGGGCGGCGAAACGGGTGAAATCCGCCACCGTCTCCGCGCTCACCAGGTAGGCAAAACCTTCCGCCTCCCCGGCATCGCGCAACAGCGCGTATTCCGCCTCCGGATGCGCGGCCACGGCGACGGTGCCGGGCAATGTCCACGGCCGCTCCGTGCGGATGACGGCGGCCAGGCGCGTGCGGTCGATCCCCGGGAACAGCGCATCCGGCAGCGTCCGCACCGGGAAGGCGACCAGGGCAATCTGCACCGATTGTTCCTGCGGCTCGATCTCCGCGTCCGCCAGCGCCGTGCGGCAGATGGGGCACCAGTGCACCGGCTTGTCCGCGCGGTAGACCAGGCCGTTCCCCACCAGCTCGCCGAAGGCGCGCAACACCGCGGCTTCATAGTCCGGATACAGCGTCAGGTACGGAAACCGCCAGTCGGCGCGGATGCCCAGCCGCTGCAATTGCTTGCGCTGCAGCGTGCAATTCTGTCGCGCGATGATAGCGCAGCGCCGGCGCAGCGCCAGCGGCGGAATGGCAGAGCGTGGGGCGGCGAAGGTGCGCAGCGCGCTGATCTCGGTGGCCAGCGCGTGCGTCTCCCAGCCCGGCACGAAGGGCGCATGAAATCCCTGCATGGCGCGGAACTTGACGATGAAATCCTTCAACAACTTATTCAGCAGGTGGTCAAAGCTGATGCCCGCCACGCTGAACGGCGGGCCGTCATGCAGGATGAAGCGCGGCCCGCCCTCGCTGCGCTCCAGCGCGCGCTGGTACAACCCGAGGACTTCCCAGCGCCGCAGCATCGCCTCTTCACGCCGCGGCAGGTCCACCCGCGCGGTAAAGGCGCCCGCCCCGCCCTGGCCGGCTTCGTGCTCCCGTGGCATCCGTTCCTTTGGCATGGCTGTCCCCCGTGGCCGTAGATACGCAACCAGTATTCCACCCGGCGTCGGGCAGGAATCACGGCAGAGCAGCGAAATGCACTAAAATCCCGCCAGCATAAGTCCGATACGTCCCATATAACCGCTATGGGACTGTCCCGAGCCCACGGGATCAATGCCTGCCATGCGAATTTCATGCCCGGTAATAAAACCACGGGACTGTCCCCCCACGTGCGAGAGTTCAGCGTATCCACGAGGGGGGACAGTCCCGTGGTTATCTGAGCTGCAGTTGGAGAAGTCGGCCGTCTCTGGTCCCGCGGGCTCGGGACAGTCCCTGAGCCGAAATGAACCGTCAATGTCTTCTCTTTGCACGAGGATTCCCGTCCCCTCGGTAGAAACTAACCGGTATGGTTGAGCCACAATTGAACGAGGTTGAGGCGCGCGTACTGAGCGCGCTGGTTGAGAAGTCGGTCACCACGCCGGACAATTACCCGCTGTCGCTGAACGCGCTGGTGAACGCCTGTAATCAGAAGTCGAACCGCTACCCGGTGATGGAGCTGGACAGCGCGACCGTGGGCGAGGCGCTGGTCTCGCTGCGCCAGAAGGGGTTGGCGCGGATCATCATGGGCGGGGACAGCCGCGTGCCCAAGTACCAGCATTATTTCGAGGAGTCCTACCACCTGACGCAGGCGGAGTCGGCCATCCTTTGCGAATTGATGCTGCGCGGTGCGCAAACCGCCGGTGAGCTGCGCGGGCACGTCGAGCGCTTCAACGCCACGCTGAGCCTGGCGGAGGCGGATGCGGTGATCGATGGATTGCGAAAACGCCCGGAGCCGCTGCTGATGGAGCTCCCGCGCACGTCCGGCCGGCGCGAAGTCCGTTTCGCGCACCTGCTGGCCGGCGAGCCATCCATTGAGGAAGAAGCGGAAGCCGCCGCCCCCCGCCCCCCTCGCGAAGAGCGTCTCGCCACCCTGGAAGAGGAAGTCGCCAGCCTTCGCGCTGAAATCGATGAGCTGCGGGAAGAATTCGCCACCTTCAAGCAGCAATTCGAATAAACCGGTTATCGAACCAGTGCTGGTAAACTCATAAAAGCCGGAAATGGGACGAGCACCGTCTGGAAGCATGGCGAAACCGCGCGCTCGGAACCAGTTTATCATGCTAACCCGCTTCGAAGCGGAAAGGCACTAGACTCGGCTCCGAGCGCGCGGCTATCGCCATGCTTCCAGACGGTGCTCGTTCCATCTCCGGATCTTAATGTGAAAGCCAACACCGGTCCTCCAGCTATATCCTGCCTGAATTTTATGAAACTAATAGGCTCTCAATCGATCTTACTATATAATAGTTGACAGGAATTACCTGTGGAGGATCGAGCGATGCGCAACCCCTTGTCCGTTCTCCGGGGCATGATGCTGATGACGGCAGTGACCCTTGCCGTCTACTTCCTGATCGGTCCGGCGCCCGGCGCCCGCGGGCAGGAGGCCGAGGAGCCGTTTACCGTGACCACGCCGCAGCCGGTGGCGGGCCGGCCGGAGTTGTGCGTGCTGCCGGCCGGCCGCGCGTCGGCGCGGGTGGTCGTCTTCAGCCCGGACGGCAAGCGGCTGGCAGTGGGCGGCACGGGCAGCATCTTCATCTGGGACCTGGCAACCGGGCAGTCGTCTGTCCGGCTGACGGGCGACATCGGCGATATTACCACCCTTGCTTTCAGCCCGGACGGCGCGCGGCTGGCCTCCGGCGGCGATGACCACGCCGTCAGGCTGTGGAACCTGGCGACCGGGCGTGAATCGCTGACCCTCACCCGGCACGCGGAGCGCATCAACGCGCTGGCGTTCAGCCCGGATGGCACGCGCCTGGCCTCCGCGTCCGACGATAAAAGCGTGATCCTGTGGAATACCGCCGCCGGCGAGGCGGTGAAGACCCTCCCGCACGCCGCCGCCGTGACCGCGCTGGCCTTCAGTCCGGACGGGAAGTGGCTGGCCAGCGGCGGACTCGACCGGAGCATCCTGTTATGGAACCAGGCGGGCGACGGGGAGCCGCGCAAACTGGCCGAGGGCAAGGATGCCGTGGCCGCGCTCGCCTTCAGCCCGGATAACCAGACGCTGGCCGCAGGGGTGGGTCCATTCACCGCGGGGAACCGGAGCTTTGGCCAATGCGAAGTGACGCTCTGGAAGACGGAAAGCGGCGAACTAGTGAAGAAGCTGCCCCCGGTGGGCGCCGACCTGGTGACATTAGCCTTTACCGCGGACGGCGCCGGGCTGGTGACGGCGTGCAGCAACCGGACGCTAGCGATCTGGAACATCGAGCGCGCGCTCGAGCAGCAGGTGGCGGTGGGCGTGGCCGCCAGTCCCGACCTGACCCGCTCCGTCACCTGGGAGCGCGACGGCCGCGTCACCCTCTGGGAGCTGAAGGCGCGCCGCGCGCTGGTCCGTTGCGTCGGCCTGGGCGACGGCGGCTGGTTGAGCGCCACCCCCGAGGGTTATTACACCAGCTCGAAAGGCGGGGATGCCCTGGCCGGCTGGCGTTTCGGCACGGTCACCTATCCCTGCGAGAGCTTCGCGCAGAAATTCAACAAACCCGACTTCGTGCAGCGGGCGCTGGCGGGAGAGGATCTGTCGCGCGAGCCGGTGCTGGACGGCGCGCTGCTGCCCCCCAACCTGGCGATCGTGACGCCGAAAGACGATGCGGAGATCGAAAAACGAACGGTCGATCTGAAATTTCAAGCGGCGGGGATGCGCCCCATCGCGCGCATCGAGCTGACCGTCAACGGTAAACCGTGCCTGCCGGACGCGGCGAAGGCGCTGACCTTTACCAAACCGGAGAAGCAGCAGCAGGCGGTGAATCTGGCGTACCGGCTGCCGCTCAACGATACCCGGTTCCGCGTGCGCGCCGTCGCCTATGATACCGAAGGCCTGCGCAGCGCTCCCGCGCAGGTGACGCTGTACCTGCCGGGCGCCCGAGAAGCGGCTGAACGGCTCTTCGTGCTGTGCGTGGGCGTGAACCGCTTCAAGGCGCCGGAGATTCCCGAGCTGCGCTTCGCTGAGGGCGATGCCGATGCCTTCGGCAAGTTATTCACCGAGCATACCATTCACCCCCCCTGCTCGCAGGACTTCAAGGTGAAAACGCTCATCGGCGAGGCGGCCACCGCCGCCGCGGTCACCGCCGGCCTCAATGAGATCAAGGCCGCTTCCGGTCCGAATGACATGGTGATCATCTACCTGGCGACCCGCCGCATGCGCGATGCCACCGGCAATCTCTTCCTGCTCACCAGCGACACAAGCCCCACCAACCTGCGCGGCACCGCCGTGGATTGGCGCACGCTGGCAGCCGTCGTCAACAATACGTCCGCCCGGCAGGTGCTGGTGCTGGCGGACATCGGCCGCTCGGCCGCCCACCCGATGGCGAAGACGCTCGACGCGCAATTGCATGCCTTCTACGCCCTCAAGCCAGATGAAGGCGGCGCGGAGCAGGGGGACTGGCAGCACGGCGCCTTCGCCACCGCGGTCCTCGAGGGATTGGGCGGAAAGGCGGACGCCGGCCGCATCGACGGCGTGGTCACCTTCAGCGAGCTGAACGATTACGTGATGAAACGCGTGGAGGAGTTGAGCGAGGGGCGCCAGCATCCGGAGTGGCCCGGCCTGGACGAGAAAGAGAAGAACACCCCGCTCACCTGGGTCTCCCTGCCGCGGCTGGACACCATGACCGCGGACGAGCTGACGAAGCTGCTGCAGGGCGGAGACGCCGTCAACAATCGGGATAACACCGGCCGCACGCTGCTGCACTGGGCGGCGGCGGCCAACCGCCCGGACCTGGTCAACCTGCTGCTGGAGCTTGGCGCCGATGTCAACGCCGCCGATGCCACCGGCGTCACCCCGCTGCATATCGCCACCGCCAGTGGACTGCAGGAGGTGGCCGCGAAGCTGCTGGCCAAAGGGGCGAACCTGAACGCGCAGGACAACGAAGGCTGCGCGTCCTTCGAGATCGCACGCATCTACGGCCAGGGCGCCATGATGGACTTCTTCCTGCCCGCGGCGGCGCCCGACTCGCACGACGCCGCCGGCAATACCCCGCTGCACCTGGCCGTGCTGTATAACCGTCCGAAGGTGGTGCAGCAGATGCTGGCGAAAAAGGTCAATCTCGATGCCGTCGACAATAACGGCAACACCCCGCTACACGTGGCGGCGGCGACGGGCGCGGTAGAGATCGCCGGACTGCTGCTGGCGAAGGAAGCCAACGTCAATGCCGTCAACAAAGTCAACGCCACCCCGTTGCACCTGGCGGCAGCAGCCAACCAGCCGAAAGTCGCGGCGCTGCTGCTGGACCGCGGGGCGAAAACCGATCCGCTGGATAAGGACGGCCGCTCACCGCTGTTCGCCGCGATTGATGGCGAATACACCACCATGATCGACCTGCTGGCAAAGCGCGGCGCCCGCCTCGACCTTGGTGACAAGGACGGCGTCACCCCGTTGCATGTGGCCGTCCTCAACGGCAAGTTCAAGGCCGCCCGTGAACTGCTCAGCCACGGCGCGGATGCCAACGCCCGCGACAACGCGAAATACACCCCGCTGCACTGGGCGGCGACGATGGAGTCGCCGGAGATGCTGAAGCTGCTGCTGGAATTCAAGCCGGGCCTCAATCCGCACGACAAGGACGGCCACACCCCGCTGCACGTCGCCGCCTGGTACAACCGCGTGGAAAACATCACCCTCCTCCTCGCCGCCGGCGCCCCGCTGAACGAGAAAAACAAAGGCGGCCTCACCCCGCTGGCGATGGCCATTAAAAACAACGCGAAGGAAGCGGCGAAGCTGTTGAAAGACAAAGGCGGATTTGAATAGGAAGTGACTAGTGATTAGTGGCTAGTGACTAGTGGCCATATTCAGGAAAGCTTTCCTGGAGTATGGCCACCTGTCACTAACCAGACCACTAGTCACTAACCACTAATCACTAGTCACTTTTCCTACCATCCCGCCGCATACGCCTGCCCCGACCCCTTGCTCGACGCGGCGCCTTCGCGCAGGCCGGTGGCGGGGTTGATCGCCACCGCGCAGACTTCGCCGTTGTTGTTCGCCGGCAGCAGGTGCAGCTTGTGCCCCCGCGCCTGCAGCTCGCGCAAAGCCTCCACTGGAATGCCTTCCTCCACGTAAACGGTGCCGTCGCCGGGGTTCTTCGGGTAGAAGGAGTTGATGAAGTGGTCGGTGTGGAAGGACGGCGCGTCGATGGCCGCCTGCAGGTCCATGCCGAATTCGACGGCGTTGAGGAAGAACTGCAGTGTCCACTGGTCCTGCGCGTCGCCGCCCGGGGTGCCGAAAACGATCCACGGCTTGCCGCCGCGGAAGGCCAGCGACGGGGTGAGCGTGGTGCGCGGGCGCTTGCCGGGTTGCAGGCCGTTGGGATGCTCCTCGCGCAGCGAGAAGACCTGCGCGCGCGTACCCAGTGGGAAGCCCAGCGCCGGGATCACCGGCGAGGAGGGGATCCACCCGCCGCTGGGGGTGGCGGACATCATCAGCCCGTCGCCGTCGATCACGTCGAGGTGGGTGGTGTCGCCAGTGTAGACGGGCGGCACGTCCGTGACGGGCTCATCCCACAGCGGGCCGTTGTTCGCCCGGTTGGGATCAATGCGCGCGCGCTGCGCCTCGCTGTAGGCGTCGGAGAAGAGGTGGTCAAAGGGCACCGGCACGAACGCCGGGTCACCGTAATACCGCTCGCGGTCGGCAAAGGCCAGCTTGGCGCACTCGACGACGGCGTGGATATACGCGGGCGTGTTATGACCCAGCTCGCCCAGCGGGAAGCCTTCCAGCAGGCGGAGCTGCTGCAGAAACACCGGCCCCTGCGTCCACGGCCCGCACTTGAACACGCGGCAGTCCCGGTAATCGACGGCGACCGGCGCTTCCACTTGCGTCTCGAAGCCGGCGCAGTCCTCGCGGTCCAGCAGTGCGGTATGCGCCTCGCCGCTGGCGTCGCGCACCGGGGTGTTGCGTGCGAAGTCGAGAAGATCGTCAGCGATCGCGCCGCGGTAGAAGCAATCCACCGCCGCGCGGATGGCGGCCTCGCGCCCCTGCCCCTGCGCCGCCGCTTCCGCCGCCGCCAGCCGTTGCAGCGTGCGCGCCAGCGCCGGATTGCGCAGCACGGTTCCCACCGCCGGCACCCGCCCGCCCGGCAAATACACCTCCGCCGTGCTCGTCCATTCACCGAGGAAACGCTCCCGGTGCGCGTTCAGCGCGTTATGCAGCGCGCCGTAGACCGGGTACCCCTGCCCCGCCAGCGCGATCGCCGGCGCCAGCACCTCACCCAGCGTCAGCCGCCCGTAGCGCGCCAGCGCCGTGCAGTAGGACCCGAACATCGCCGGCACGGTGGCCCCCAGCAGCCCGTCGCCGGGGATCAACGCGATGCCGTGTTCGCGGAACCACCCCAGCGTAGCCGCCCGCGGCGCCGTCCCTTGCCCGTTGACGGCGACCACCTTGCCTTCGGCCGGATCGTAAATCAGGATCGGGCACTCGCCCCCCAGCCCGTTCTCGTGCGGCTTCAGCACCGCCAGCGCCAATCCGGCCGCCACCCCGGCGTCCACCGCGTTGCCCCCCAGCGCAAACATCTTCAACCCCGCCGAGGTGGCCAGGTGATGCCCGGCGGCAATGACGCCGGTCCGGCCGGTGACAATGGGACGCGTGGTATACATGAGTGGGCTCCCTTCACGATGCGTTACTCGGGATAGTAGTGAGTGCGCGGGGGATTGTCAATGGCAGTCCGCGCTCCGGAGACTCACTGCAAGCTAAACGTCAGATCCATGGCCTTTTCATCGCTCCAGCCGGCGCCGTCGTTGTGGATGTAGTGGCTGGCGGTGCCGCCCCAGCCGCACTCCAGCCAGCCGGCGGGACGCTGGTCGCCGTAGGGGACGTATTGATAGTAGCAGTTGTCTTCGTCCGGGCTGGCCGGCGAAGCGAACCACAGCCGGTAGGTACTGCCTTTCCGCAGCTCGACAGGCGCGGGCAATGCGGCATACACCCAGCCGGCGATGCCGCCGATCTCCTTGCCGCCGGGAAGGATGCCGGCCGCCAGCTCTTCCCCATCTTCGCTTTCCAGGTGGTAGATGAGCTCGCCGGGCTTGCCGCGTTTCCACACGGAGATGCCGATGCGCGAGATGGTGACGGTGGCTTCGTTCCAGGCGATCAGCTCACCGGCGTAATGCTCGCCGTAGAAGAACGCCCCCTGCCGCTCGGCGGCGGAATAATAGGGATCGCCGGACATGCTGCCGTCACCCCAGCGCAGCAGCAGCGGGCAGTGGGCGGCGCTGACGTCATTGCGGCGCTGCGCGTTGAAGGGGTTATTCTTCGACGCCCAGGGATGCCAGGCGCCGTCCGCGAAGAATTCCGCCTGGAACCCGGCGCCGTCCCACGGGCGGACGCGCGTCATCAACGTGTTGGGACACGACCAGTTTTGTTCGGGATCGGGGTCGACGTTGCTGACCACCAGGTGGTAAATCTCGCCCTTCTTCAGCTCAGCCTCCAGCGGAACCTGCAGTGCGCCGTCAAGGCGGCCGTCCGTCGCTTGCTGCGGGAGGATATTGCGGGCGCTGCCGATCAGGTTTTGCCCGGGGAAATGTCGCGGCCCGTCCGCATACAGCTCGAAGTCAAACACGCCCAGCGTGCCGGCGCCGTAGCTCCCCTTGCTCTTCCATGGCAGCATAATCTCCCGCAGCGCGCCGCTCTTCGGCGCGTGGAACGCCACCCCGTATTTCATCCCCGGGTGCCGCAGCCAGTCGAAATTGGCGCTGCCCGCCCCCTCCAGCGTCTGCCCGAGCTCCACCCCCGCGGCGTGATTCCGCCCCGGCAGGAAGATCAGCAGCACCAGCGGCAGCAGCAGGAACACCAGCCAGCCGAACTTGCGCAGACGGGATGTATTCCGCATCGCTCACCTCACTGAAGTATTACACCAGAGGGCAGGCCATGGCGGTGTCGCGGGTTGTGTCGAGATCAATACATCAACTCGAGGGGGAACTGTCTGGCATTTTCCTTCCGGCTGGTGCACGAGATCACTTATGGTTCTGTGTATTTACAATGCCCCCGCTTTGTGCTGTCTGCACATCATCAGCCTCGCCGAAGGTCGGTCTGTCTGCAGTATAATCAAACAGTGCCGTACTTGACGGCTCCCCGAGACGATCCCCTGCACCCCCCTGATCTCGCCTGAAAAGATGATCTGTCCTCGTCGCGGGCGGCGGCAACGGCCGGGTGGATAGGTGAATACGGGAATGGCGAATGCGCACTTCAGTCATCATGACAACGTATAATCAGCCGGACTGGCTGGAGAAGACCCTGTGGGGGTACGCGGCGCAGACCACGCGCGATTTTGACATCGTGGTCGCGGATGACGGCTCGAATGGGGAGACGAAGGCGCGCATCGCCGCCATGCGTGAGGCGACGGGCCTGTCGATTCACCACGTCTGGCACGAAGACCGGGGATTTCGCAAGTGCAAGATCGTGAATCGCGCCATCTACTCAACGGATGCCGACTACCTGATCTTCACCGACGGCGATTGCATCCCGCGCCGGGATTTCGTGGACACGCATCTCCGCTGCGCCCGGCCCGGGCGCTACCTGTCCGGGGGATATTTCAAGCTGCCGCCGGAGGTAAGCACGCACATCACCCCGGAGGAGATCCGCGCCAACACCGTCTTCGACGCGCATTGGCTGCTGCGGGCGGGGGTACGCTTCACGCCGCGGCTGATCAAATTTCACCTGTCGGCGTGGCTGGCGGACATCTGCTGTTTCCTGACCACCACGCAAGCCACCTTCAACGGCATGAATTCCTCGGCCTGGCGGCAGGATATCCTCAGTGTCAACGGCTTCGACGAACGTATGCAGTATGGCGGGCTCGACCGCGAGCTGGGCCTGCGCCTGGAGAATGCCGGCATCCGACCGCTGCAGATCCGCTACCATGCCCTCTGCCTGCACCTGTACCATGCGCGCGCGTATCGCCAGCGTGAGTATATCGAATTCAACCGGGCGCTGCGCCGGGAAACCTGCCTGACCGGCAGCACGCGGACACGGTATGGGATCAAGCAGGAATGACGGCCCGGTCTTCTTGCTCTTGCTCTCATCTCTTGCTCTTGCTCTAAAAGCCTCACGTGACCCGAATTCGTGAGGCCTTTTAGAGCAAGAGCAAGAGATGAGAGCAAGAGCAAGAAGACGAAGCGTAAAATTCGATCATGCCTCCAACTGAAGAGGAAACCGCCCACCTCGCGCCGAATTGTTAGCACGAAACCATGCGTGCTTCCATCATCATGACAACCTATAACCAGCCGGATTGGCTGGAGAAGACCCTCTGGGGTTATGCCGTGCAGACCGTGAAGGATTTCGAGATCGTCATTGCGGATGACGGCTCCGGCCCGCCGACCTTCGAGCGCATCGCATACCTGCGTAAGGAAACCGGCCTGGAGATCATTCACGTCTGGCAGGAGGATCAGGGGTTCCGCAAGTGCACGGCGCAGAATCGCGCCATCACCGCTTCGCGCGCCGACTACCTGATCTTCACCGACGGCGATTGCATTCCGCGCCGCGACTTCGTGGAGGCGCACCTGCGCTTCGCACAGCCGGGACGTTACCTGTCCGGCGGGTATTACAAGCTGCCGCTCGAACCCAGCCTGACCATTACCCCGGAAGACATTCGCTCGGGCGCCATTTTCAACGCCCGCTGGCTGCTCAACGCCGGCGTGCCGTTCCACCCCCGCATGCTCAAGTTCCACCTCAACGAGCAGACGGCCGCCCTCTGTTGCCGCTTCACCACCACGCCGGCCACCTTCAACGGCATGAGCTCCTCGAGCTGGCGGGAGGACGTTATCCGCGTGAACGGCTTTGACGAACGCATGCACTACGGCGGGTCGGACCGGGAATTCGGCCTGCGCCTGGAAAATGCCGGCATCCCGCCGCTGCAGATCCGCTACCACGCTCTGTGCCTGCACCTGCACCACGGCCGCAAATATAACACGCGCGAATCCTTCGATTACAACTACAAACTCCGCCGCGAAACCCGCCAGTCCGGCAGCACGTGGACGCCGTATGGGATCGAACAGGAATAAGTCTCACTTCAAGTCAGCGGTGGGTAGAGATTCTCAGTCTGGAAGGAGGCGAGAGCCCCGCCCGAGTTTCGGAAAGCTCTCCTATCATCGGCGGGGCTCTCGCCTCCTTCCAGACTGAGAGTCGCACATGCCGCCTGATACTGTAAATCGCCACAGTGGTATGCTACGGAAAAGGAAACGCTTCTCCTGCCCCGAATACAAAGCGGCAGCACAGGGTGGCTGCGCCGCAATCAAACACGAAACTGCGCGCTGTGGCGAGAAATCAGCTCTTCAAAAATATAGTGATGGGGGATAACGCGTGAAGCTGGTCATGTATGGCGAGCCGTATCAGGAGCGCCCGGGGCTGATCATCGAGGACCTGTTCATCCTGGACCTGGAGCGGGCCGAGTTGGAGGCGCCGCACAGCATCGAGGAGATCCTCGCTTTCGATCTGCTGGAGCAGGTGGGCGATCTGCTGGGCATGGAGCAGCCCGAGCAGGCGCTGGTCCCACTGGGGAGCGTGCGGCTGGGCCCGCCGTTGTCCGGCGTGGGGAAGATCATTGCCGTCGGCTTGAATTACCACGACCATGCGCGGGAGATGGGGCTGGCGTTGCCGGACCACCCGCTGCTTTTCAGCAAAGCGTCCTCTTCTATCGCCGGGCCGTTTGACGACCTGCTGCTGCCCCCGCCCGACTGGTCGACGCAGATCGATTATGAGGTAGAGCTGGGCGTGGTCATCGGCCACCCCTGCCACCGCGTGTCGGTGGAAGATGCGCCCGCCTACATCGCCGGCTACACCATCGTGAACGACGTCACTGCCCGCGACATCCAGCGGGCGGAAGGCCAGTGGTTCCGCGCGAAGAGTTACGACGGCTTCTGCCCGGTGGGGCCGTACCTGGTGACCGCCGACGAGATCGACGATCCGCAGGCGTTGGCGCTGTCGCTGCGGGTGAATGATGACCTGCGCCAGTTCAGCAACACGGACCAGATGATCTTCTCCGTTGCCGAGTTGGTGAGTTTTGCCAGCCACAGCATGACGCTGCAGCCCGGCGACCTGATCGCCACCGGCACCCCGTCCGGCATCGGCGGGTCGCGGAAACCGCCGGTCTTCCTGCAGCCGGGCGATGTGGTGGAGTTGGAGATCGAAAATTTGGGGAATCACCGGTATTCGGTGAAACAAGGGGAGTAGTTGTCATGTCAGATATTCGTATCCTGGTTATCGGCGCGTGCGGCAAGATGGGCCGGGAAGTGGTGAAGGCGGTGACGGCGGCCGAGGGGATGGAAGTGGCGGCGGCGGTGGACCGGGTGTGCACGGGCGAGGACATCGGCTTGCTGGCGGGCATCGGGACGCTGGGCGTGCCGGTGATGACCGACCTGTCGGAAGCGCTGGGCAAAGGCGTGGACGTGGTGGTGGATTTCACCATCCCCGCCGAGGTGATGGGCAACCTGCGCATCGTGCTGCCGCGTAGCGTGCCGGCGGTGGTGGGCACCACCGGGCTGACCGCCGAGCATCTGTATGAGCTGCGGGCGATGAGCAGCGCGTGCTTAACACCGGTATTCATCGCGCCCAACTTCGCCATCGGCGCCGTGCTGATGATGCAGATGGCACAGCAGGCGGCGAAATATTTCGAATACGCGGAAGTGATCGAATTCCACCACGAGAAGAAGCTGGACGCCCCCTCCGGCACCGCGCTGCGCACGGCGGAGCTGATGAAAGCGGCGGCCTCTGGCCGGCTGGCGGAAGCGGCGACGGCGGAACAGGATGAGGAGAGCCGCGGCCTGGCGGTGGGCAACATCCGCGTGCATGCTGTGCGCCTGCCCGGCATGGTGGCCAGCCAGGAAGTGATCTTCGGTGGCCTCGGTCAGACGCTCACCATCCGCCACGACACCGTCAGCCGCGAGTCCTTCATGCCCGGCGTGCTGCTGGCCATCCGCAAGGTGCGCGGGCTGCAGGGTGTGGTGGTTGGGCTGGAAGCGATTATGTAAAAGGAAGATTGGAAAGATGGAAGATTGATTATTGCAGTCTGTGAGAAGTTTGGACGCGGGACCGTTCACTCAACAGATCCAGTCTTCCAGCCTTCCATACTTCCAGCCTTCCAACATAATCGAGGGGCAGCCTGGTCCGCACCGGCTGCCCCTCGACATTCGGAGATCTGTTCCCCAATCCTATATTCCATGCTTACCGCGCCGGCGTAAGCAGATTTTGCTCGATATATTTCACCAGCGCGTCCGCCGGCAGGAAGCCGACCTGGCGCGCCACCTCTTTGCCGCCGTGGAAGATGATCAGCGTGGGGATGCTCATCACGCTCAACCCCCCGGCGAGCTGGCCGTTCTCATCCACATTCACCTTCACCACTTTGACCTTCTCACCCAGCGTGGCGGCGACCTTCTCCAACTCCGGGGCCACCATGCGGCAGGGACCGCACCACGGCGCCCAGAAATCCACCACCACCGGCACCGTGGACTGCAACACCTCCGCCGAAAACTCCGCCGCCGTGACATTCTGAACCGCAGCACTCATCAGCAAACCCTCCCATGAAAGATAACTATATATTACCATATACTTATATACTGTAAACATAAAGCAAGCAATTTTTTCGGAGTGCGGCGGCTCGACGCCGCTTTCAGATTGCGTAAGGCTTGCGTAATAGATATCACGTGATGTCTATCCCGATCACTTTACGTAATCTGAAAGCGGCGTCGAGCCGCCGCACTCCGAAAGGGGCAGGAACATTTTTACAGGTGCCGAATCTGATGGCATGATTCGTCCAAAGATACTGGTGGTCGGTTCGACCAATACGGACATGGTGGTGGCGGCGCCCGCGCTGCCGGCGCCGGGGCAGACGGTGCTGGGCGGGGCGTTCCGCATGACGCCCGGCGGCAAGGGGGCGAACCAGGCGGTGGCCGCCGCCCGCGCGGGAGGGGACGTCACCTTCATCACTGCGGTAGGGGATGACAATTTCGGCGCGGAGAGCATCGCCCGCTTCCAGGCGGACGGCATCGACACCCGCCACATTGCGACTTGCCCGGGTGTGCCCTCCGGGGTGGCGCTGATCATGGTGGACGCGCGCGGGGAGAATATGATCGCGGTGGCGCCGGGAGCCAATGCGCGGCTGCTGCCCGGCGATCTGGCGGCGGCGGAAACAGCCTTCCGCACAACCGCATTCCTCATCATGCAGTTGGAAATCCCGCCGGAGAGCGTGCAATGGGCGGCGGAGCAGGCGGCGAAGACTGGCGCCACCGTGCTGCTCAATCCCGCCCCCATGCCGCCGGACGGTCTGCCGGACGAGTTACTGCGGAACGTGGATATCCTCACCCCGAATGAAGGCGAGCTGCGGGCGCTGGCGCCGGAAGTCGGGTCGCTGGAGGAGGCCGCCGCCCGCGTGCTGGCGCGCGGCCCGAAGATCGTAGTGGTCACCAGAGGAAAAAGGGGCGCCACCGCCTTCACCGCCGACGGTGCGCTGGACGTGCCCGCGATACCGGTGACGCCGGTGGACACCGTCGGCGCCGGCGATTGCTTCTCCGCCTGCCTGGCCGTCGCCCTTGCTGAAGGCCACTCCCTCGCCGACGCCCTCCGCTTCGCCGTCGCCGCCGCCGGCTTGAGCACCACCCGCCCCGGCGCGCAGGCCAGCATGCCGAACCGAGCAGAGATCGAAGGAATATTCGAAACCACAGATTTCGCAGATTTCACAGATTGATGCTTCGCAGGGGTCTCACGGGAACGTTGGCTGCGGGAGAAGAGGTGAAGATGGGTTACGAGGAGTCAACCTATCGCTGATTCTTTTTAGGATTGAGCAAAGCATATAAAGACAACGGTTGCCTTACTATGCTCATGTAAGGCAACCGTTGTTTATTGCGAAGCAAAAATCTGTGAATCCGCGAAATCTGCGGTTTCTCGTCTCCTACGCGACCACCGCCAGCACCTTCTCCAGCGCATCGATGAAGCGGGCGTTTTCGGCGGCGCTGCCGATGGTGACGCGGATCATCGTCGGGTAGCCGAAGATGTCGCCGGTGCGCACGATGACGCCTTCCTTCAACAGCCGCCCGAACACCCCGCGGCATTCCTGTTTCGTATCCACCAGGATGAAGTTGCTTTCGGTCGGCACGTAGGGCAGGCCCATGCGCGCGAAGGCGGCATACAGGAACGCCTTGCCTTCCTCGTTCACCTTGCGGCTGCGCGCCACCTGGTTCGGGTCGCGCAGGCTGGCGATGGCCGCCCACAGCGCCAGGTTGGCCACGTTGAACGGCTCGCGCACCTGGCCGATGGCCTGCAGCACTTCCGGCCGGCTGGTGATGCCGTAGCCGACGCGGAGGCCGGCCAGCGCGTAGATCTTCGAGAAGGTGCGCAGGGTGATGACGTTGCGCCCCTCTTTCACATACTGGAGCGAGTTCGGGTAGTCGTCACGGGTGACGTATTCGCAATACGCCTCGTCCAGCACCACCAGCACGCGCTCCGGCACGCGCGCCAGGAAGGCCTCCACCTCCGCCTGCGTATTCATGGCGCCGGTGGGGTTATGCGGGTTGGCGAAGTAGATGATCTTCGTGTGCTCGGTGATCGCGTCGGCCATCGCTGGCAGGTCGTGCGCGTAGTTCTTCGCCAGCGGCACCTTCACCGGCGTCGCGCCCATCACCTTCGTGCTGATCTCATACATGCTGAAGGGCGGATCGCCCATGATCACCTCATCACCCGGCTCGAGATAGGCGATGGAGAGGAAATGCATGATCTCGTCGCTGCCGCGCCCGATGCTCACCTGGTCGGGGTTCACGCCGTAGTACTCCGCCAGCGCGACGCGCAGCGGGAAACCGTCGGTCTCCGGGTACAGGCGCACATCTTCCAGATGCTCGCGCATCGCCTCCACCGCCAGCGGCGACGGTCCAAGCGGGTTCTCGTTTGAAGCCAGCTTGACGATCGAGCTCGGATCGAGACCCAGCTCGCGGGCCACCTCTTCGATCGGCTTGCCCGGCGAATACGGCGTGATCTTGTCGATCGCCGCGCGATGTGACGTGGATGAAACGGTGCTCATTGAACTTCCTCCAGGAATGCCCAATTGTAACCGTTTCGGCGAGGTGAGGCAACCGGGGCTGTGTGCGGTGATGACACGCACAGGACTGCCGTTTGGTGGCGGCTCGATGAAAGGACCTTTGTCGATATTGTCGAATAACTGCTTGGCACGCTGAAAACTGCTGACTTTTACAACATTTTTGGGGGATACCATGACGACTCGCGAACGCGTCCTTGCTGTTTTACGCTATCAGCCGTATGACCGGCTGCCGGTGCTGCACTTCGGCTACTGGGGCGAGCTGCTGCAAAAGTGGGCGGAAGAGGGACACATCACGCAGCAGGAAGCGAATTCCTGGGGTGATGGCAATGCCACCGATTACGCGCTCAACAGCCGGCTGGGCTTTGACGCCAATTATTACACGACGTCCAGCCCGAACACCGACATCAGCCCCGGGTTCGAGTCGAAGGTGCTCGAGGTCATGCCGGACGGCGGCCGCAAGGTGCTGAACGGGCTGGGCGTGGTGGTGCTGCAGAAAGACGACGCCGGCGCCATCCCCATGGAATTCGACCACCTGCTGAAGGACCGCAAATCCTGGGAAGAGCATTTCCTGCCCCGCCTGCAGTACAACCCCGAGCGTGTCAGCAATATGAACGTGCCGGCCGGCGACCGCAACCTGGCCTTTGGCGAGGGCGGCAAGGAATACCTGATCGAGAACAAGCGCGACCACCTCATCGGCCTGCGCGCCGGCAGCCTCTACGGCTCGGTGCGCAACTGGCTGGGGATGGAAGGCTCCGCCTATCTGTATTCGGATGATGAAGACCTGTTCGACGAGATCATCAACACCGTGGGCGAGCTGACCTACCAGTGCACGAAAGAGGTGCTGGAGACAGGCGCGAAGTTCGACTACGGGCATTACTGGGAAGACATCTGCTTCAAAAACGGCCCGCTCATCGCCCCGTCGGTCTTCATGGAGAAGGTCGGCCCGCATTACCGCCGCATCGACGCGCTGATGAACAGCTACGGGCTGGATATCATCTCACTGGACTGCGACGGCATGATCGACAGCCTGATTCCCACCTGGATTCAGAACGGCGTCAACACCATGTTCCCCATCGAAGTGGGCACCTGGAACGCCAGCATCGCCCCCTGGCGCGCGCAATACGGCAAGGAGATCCGCGGCGTGGGCGGCATGAACAAGCTCGTCTTCGCCTACGACTTCGCCGCCATCGACGCCGAGGTTGAGCGCCTGAAGCCCCTGGTGGAGTTGGGCGGCTTCATCCCCTGCCCCGACCACCGCATCCCGGTGGACGCGACGTGGGATAACGTGCGGTATTACTGCGATCGGATGCACTCGGTATTCGGTTAATTTTCGGAGTGCGGCGGCTAGACAGTTTACCCCGATTTATCGGGGCCGCTTTCACTTTGCGTAAGGCGTGCGCAAATAGAATAACGGTGTACCTATACACCAGGTTTCAGATAACGAGGTATCCATGAATTTCCGTGAAGAAGGCCTTCGCCGCGGACACGCGGCAGGTGAAGGGGCGAAAAAGGGCAATCTGCAGCAACAGGTGCTGGATGAGCTCGCCGCCAATTATCTCCTGTACCCTACCGTCGACTTCGACATGGCGCAGGCACTGATCGATTATGATGCGGAACGGCTGGCGTGCGAGCCGGATTACGGAACCTTTCCCGAGCTGAAAGGCCACCTCGAGCTGCTGCGGGCGGAGCGGGAGGGCTTCAAGGAAGCCTCCAGCCTCGGTGACCTGGAAGCGGCGTATACCTTCTCCTGGTGGTTCTTCATGACGCGGCGCCTGAACGGCAACCACCTGGCCCGCTACGACATCATCCTCGCCCCCGGCTGCACCAACGTCTTCATCCCCGGAGGGCTGGAAGGCGTAACCATCAGCGACAACCGTGACATCGGACTGCTCGACGACATGTCCGGGCTGGCGAACCTCACGCCGGAGTTCGTGTTCAAGCACAATCGGGACGGCGTATACTGGTGGCAAGGCAGCGTGTCGTCGGCGGTGTTGCTGGACGACGAGCCGGCCTGCTCCTTCCCCGGCGATCCCTTCACCTACCACCATCTCATCCCCCAGGAGTGCTTCGACGACATCGACGTGATGATCGACTTCATGACCCGTTACAACGAGTTCTACGGCCCCGGCAATAAGATTCTGGTAGATAAGCATCTCAACGCGGTGGCGATGGATAAGTCCAACTGCAAGGTCGCCTTCCGCAAGCCGACAGTCAACGGCGCCATCGCCATCACCGCCTGCGCGTATCTGGACCCTGAGTTGAGCGCGCACCAGCTCGCCCGCGCGGCGAAGGCGGCGGAGATGAAGGGCGAGAGCGTGGAAGACAGCACGGACTGCAACTACCACCTGGGCTCACGCAAACGCTATCAGCGCCTGGTAGATCTCACCAATGAGGCGGCCAAAGGCCAGCCCACGATCTGGGACGCGCTGGAGGTGGTCGCCGACCACGCCGTGCCCTATCCCGACCGCGTCTGCCTGGCCGGCGAGTCGTGCGGCTCCACGGAACGCAATCCGAAAGAAAATTGGTCCGTCACCCAGCACGCCGCCGTCCTCACCGGCCCCGGCCGCCGCTGCCTGTACCGCTCGGTGCAGAGCCGTCAGAACCCGCTGCCGGTGTATGAGTATACGCCGAAGCTTATGCTCGGTCCCGGCGTAGCGATGCAGCCGGAGTGGCAGGCGGAGATCGACGCCGGGAAGTGCGTGCTCGGTCCGGCCTTTAAGGGATAAAAGGGAGGGCGAGCGTCCTCGCGAGCCGCGATCATGAGCCCGTCCTCATATCTAGCGTCTTTCGAGAACTGGGTTCGAAAAGCATTAATGATGAGGACGGGCTCATGATCGCGGCTCGCGAGGACGCTCGCCCTCCCATTTTTGGAGATAATTATGCCTTACCCGTCTTTCGCCAGATCGCATGAGATCCTCAACCTGCTCGAACTCTACGCCCAGCTCAAGCACGAGCAGGGCGCTGCCGGTATTGCGGACAAAGTGGCCGCCGTTGAAGCGAACCTGGCACTGGCGCTGGCCACGGTGCAGGCGTTACCGGATGATCCCGTCCTGGCCGCGCAGGAGCCGGATGATCTGGAGACCATCCGCTCGTTACGCCCGAATGCTCCGCGGACTCTTTGGACCTCCTTCAACGAAACGGAATACCGCCGCCGCCTGGAAGGCGCGCTGCTGGGCCGCTTTGCCGGCTGCACGCTGGGCGCTCCGGTGGAGGGGTGGGCCGTCGAGCGCATGGAAGCGTGGGCGCGCGAGATCGGCGACGCCTTTCCGCCCACGGACTACTGGAGCGAGATTCCCGAGCGGCACGGCCTGCGCTACGGCGCCAGCCGCTGTGACGCTTACACGCGCGGCAAGCTCGACGGCGTGCCGGTGGACGACGACATCACCTACACCATCCTCGGCCTGCTTATCGCTGAAGACTACGGGCCTGACTTCACCACCGCCGACGTGGGCCGGGCGTGGTTAAAATACTTGCCGATGGCCTGCACGGCGGAACACGTGGCGCTGGTGAACCTGA
>Ga0172369_10000626_pt1 | contig 52469 bp, 65 predicted proteins | sample LakKiv25m_FD_114539 | JGI IMG/M metagenome (GOLD analysis project Ga0172369, IMG submission 114539) | Freshwater microbial communities from Kabuno Bay, South-Kivu, Congo - kab_022012_11.25m | ecosystem: Environmental > Aquatic > Freshwater > Lake | place: Democratic Republic of the Congo...
AATTTTTTTATATCAGTTTCTTTTATTTTATTACTATCAGCACAGTTTCATAAATGGAAACTTGGATCAAAAATATGAGAATATACTTCCTAATTTTACTATATATATAAAAGATTGTAGTAGGGGTATAATAAAAAACAGAGAGGGAGAAACTAAAATGAACGAACAAGCAGTAAACAATGAGAACTTCGTTATTGAAGTTAATAACGAGGAAAATGTTGAAAAACCCAAAGTCTCCGATAAATCCCCTAGTTTCGACGCGGTGAGAATTGGAGCCTGGATAGGGGGTCTTTTAGTCGGGTTCCTTGGTTTGGTAATCCGATTCTGTCATGGAATAGTGAAGTCCATGACAGAGGCTCGCGCTGAGCATTTTGGGGTCAAGTATCTCGTCTGGTACTTGATAAACATGACAATATTTGCCGGCTTATCCTACTGCATAGTATATGCAGTAGCTGGGTCTTTACAGACCCAAAGTAATGCAATGCTTAATAGGGAACTCCTTTCCGCCGGTTTGATAGACGGAAAGGTTTGTATTGTGAAGGATAGATTCGGATCCTTCACAGAGAAATACACTGGAAGAGCGCTTCAAAGTTCGAAGATCAAATCCCTCTACAAAGAGGGTGCTCAGATCTTCGTCGATGAAAATGGGGATGGAGTTTTATCTCCATATACTCCATCTTGGTTGGAATGGGGTTCGAGGATGATAAATAAACTCGCCATTTGGCGAGTATACCAATTAAAACTTGAATAGAAGGGTTCCTAGTGTGGGGTTAGTGAAACAGTACGTTTCGATGCCCCAACCCTTTTTTAACCGAATATAGAATTTTCTCCCCATATTAATTTAATAGGATCTACTATTTTATTCTGTTTAATTTGACTTTCTATATATTTTTGCATATCCCTTTTAAATGCTTCTGGATTTAGAGATAGATCTCTCTTATCCAGTATTGGTAAATTATTCATTTTTTGGATTGATTGATATATTTCTTTTATTTCTGAATTTTCTCCAATTTCTTCCTCTAGTATTATATTCTCATTGTAATATTTTTTTACATAACAACAAAATCCAAGAGCAAAACATAGATCGTCATTTGCTCCTTCATCGGCTTGTACTTTACCAGCTTTGTCTACTAGAGCTAACAATTCTCCAATAAGTCTATTTGATTTTATTTTTTCAGTTTCGCTTACAACATGTTCATATAGAGATTGAACAACTAATGGTCTTGTTTTAGTTGTGGTAGATAAACCAGGAACCCTATCTTGTTCCATTTTGTTATTTTTGTTTTCCTGAAATATATTATAACTTTCGTTTTCGTCATACTGTAATTCGTTAAGAATAGTCAACCCATAACCACCGGTAGTTTCTATTATAAGCAAATTGTTAGGAACTAGTTTACATATAAATCTAATTACATCAGCAAAAGATTTCGGATTTGTTTTACCATTATATTCCATAACTTGTCTCATAGACAAATAATCTAATACCTCTACGGCTGAATTATCTTTTCCATAGGAAGACGCAGTATCTATTCCAATAAGATATAATCTCAATGGAGTTGGTTCTTCGTATATATAAAGCTCCCCACCTTGAGCTAGTCTTAATGTTCTTTTTGGTTTTACTTGTATAGATTGCAGTTTAGTTTGTACTTCTTCTGGAAATAGAGTATCTCCAGATCCAATAAATTTAAGATTTAATTCTTGCGCTATTTTTCTAGGATCATTATTATATCTCTTGCATTGTTCTTTATACCAAGTTGGACTATTTTTCAATTCTGATATCTCAGACCAATGTATTTTATATGGTCTAAAATTATTTTTTTGTTCATTTGCGCCAGACCACATTTCAAAAAAGAACTTTCCTATCCCAGTAGTTCTATTTGGAGTACTTAACAATATAGTTCCATAAGGTATTTTATTAGTTTTGGCTCTCATCTGTGCTATAGATAAGGAAGCAGCTACACCAGTCCACGCCTCATCAGCTTTTTGAACGTGGGCTATTTCATCCATGATTAATAAACATATAGATTTTCCTCTAAATAAAGCTCCGGGATTAGCTAAGGAAATTGCAGATGATATTAATTGAGTTCCATTCTTTGTACAGTAATTTTGAATATTCTTCCATTTATAACCAGGATCTAACCATTTCGGAAGTTTGTCTAGAATATCACAAGTTTTTCTACAGAAATCTGATGCTTCTGCTCCATCTCTAGAAGTTATACCTATTATAACATTTTTGTAAAATACAGATAGATGTACGGATATCATTTGCCATAAGGTAGAGAATCCACATTGTCTAGACTTCAACAATATCATATGATTCTCTCCATGATAGAAATCCCTAACAATGGCTTTTTGAGGCTCGTATAATACTACTAACTTATCTCCACCAGTTTCTGGAAGATAACAACACTCTTCCATAAATACTATAGGATTTTTTTTATAAAGCAAATATTTTTGAGCTTTTTCTATCTGAGATTGATTTATCTTCACAATTTAATTCTCCTAGTTTATATATTCTGGAAACATATCAAAAACTAAACTATCTTTTTCTTTTACATATTCTATTAATTCTTTATCGAAAAAGGTTTCCCACTTATGCTCTTTTTTTCTTAAGTGTAAATCATCAAATGGTAAAATTTTTGGTTTGTCTCTTATAAATTCTAAAGAAGAATGATCGAAGTTACAATTATTCAATAAATAGTTTATCAATTCTTCGTTTAAATTTTCTTGATGTATCCATGAAATTTTATCAAAAAAATAAGTTTTATATTTTTTTTCTTTTACATATAAAATAGGATCGTTTTCAAATTCTTTCATAGATTCTTCTATATTTTTTGAAAAGAAAAAAATAATACTTTTTGAAATATTTGTAGATTTTCTATCTATCAGTTCTTTTATCGGTACATCAAAAGGTTTGTTTATATATTTAGACAACCAATCTATATCTTCTTTATGCTGGTTTCTCCACCAACTTCCATAAAAATATATAGACACATACCAATCGAATGGATTTCTAATTATAGACAATACTGGAAGATTTTTATATTGTTCTGGAATCTTACTGTATGGACAATGACATTTGTAAATAGAATCCTCTAGATAATAAAACTTTAAATTAGGATATTTAAAATATAAATCTTTTAATGTATTATCTACAAATGTTCCTCCGGTTTTATATACATGGATAAACGAAAAATTATCTGTAATAATCATATATGAAGTTTCCTTTTAATAATTTTAACAAAAAAGAGACCGAGAAAGTCTCAACAATTTGTCCTATTATTAGATTTCTATATCGTAAATAAGAGTTTTTTGAATATTCAAAACTATAAGAATAAGGCTTTCAATCCACTTATCCAACTAACTTAAATCTATAACAATCCAATATCGGACGACAATAGCAAAGTGGACATATGTAACAAGTATAACAAAAGTGTTTTTTGGATCTCTAACTAATTTTCTTAATATCTTAAAGAAATTCATATGTCATCTTCTTCATATTCTTCGTCCATATTCTCATATTGACTTTCCTCGTATTGATTTTCCATTTGTTTCTGAGATTCTTGAAAGAATTTATATCTTATTATATATGAATCGATTAAGGTTAATATTACTAGTAGCAATATTATGGAAAATAACAATATTTTTATACTAAATATTGATAACCAGATTAGAGTAATTAATATAGAATTATATAGTAGATTAAATAAATTAAATTCTATTAATTGTTTAATCATTACTGGCAATATCAAAAAAGATAAAAATATATACGCCGAGAGAAGAATAGAACTAAAAACCATAAAAGGAATCTCTATTATTTGTGGATACTTGTTTATTATATAACAGTATATAAAATAATTTAATGTTGTTAAAGCTATGAGGGAAACATATTTATCAAACTCGAATCTAAATCCTTTATCTATATTTTTAATTAATTCTGTACATTCTTTGGGATATTTACGAAATATTAAAAATATTCCTCCTACAATAGAAATAATAAATATATTTAAAACAATGTGGATGTGCATTTTATTGTTCTACTATCCTTTGTATCTAAAATTGAATAATAATTGAATATCATTTCTATCTTATCAAATCCTTCCGCTGTAGTTGGAATAGACATACCATATAAAAATTTATCTATTATGTCTTCCCCGACTGTTTTGCTTGTTCTCATAATATCGTTTTCTATACAAAATTGTCTGGTATTTAAAACTATTTTACATCCTACAATATCATCATCGCCAAATATTTTTTTAATAATATGTAGTACGAACTTTCTTTGTTTTTCTTCCGTGTTTGTATTGCATATAGCAAACCCGTTTTCTAAAGAATTTTTATTTTCATTAATCTTTTTTTCGAGTAGGGATAAAAGATTTAGTCTTTTTGTCCTTTCAAATGCATTTATATAAAATTCTTTTTGGTCTTTAGATACTATACTTTCTTTCATTCTGATTTTATCTTCCAAAATAATTTTATTATATTCTTCGAGTCTTATTTTGTCTAAAGAAAATATATTCAAGCCGGCTTGTTGGGCTATACTATCTTTTCCAGATCCAGGTACTCCACAATATATCCAATGTTTTATATCATCTATATTTAAGGGTTGTTCTTCGCATATTCTATTGGTGTTTTTAAAATGATCCAAATAAGAATCTTTTTCATAACAAAACTTCCCTTCTTTATCTGCTTCGGAAAATATTCTAAAAACTTTTTCTAGATTTATATCGTTATTTAATATTTTTCTAGTTTCTTCTATAGAATTAGCTCTATAACATTTATCGTGGTTTCCGATAGTGTTTAAAGAGAAATACATTATATTTCCAAATATGGTATCGTCCGACAAAAAATCATCATTTTCTAGACAATTTAAAAATTTATCTTTTAATACCTGAATTGCAAAATGTACAGCTGCTATATCGTGATCAAAAAAAGATATTTTACCTGGAGTGTGGGAATTTCTTTTGAATACTTTCCCGCAATCGTGTAACAGGGAAATCAAATAGAGAGTTTCCCTTTTCCATTCTTCGTTTATTTCAGACACGTCCACTGATTTCAGAACCAATAGTGTATGAGACCACACATCATCTTCTAAATGATATTTATTTAATTTTCTACTATCGTATGAGTGAAGAGTAGATCTCATTCTAGCTACCATTTCTGGATAAGATCTACAAAACCAAAATAGAATTTTAGATTTTTCTATATCTATAGAGTTCATTTTATAAATTCTCTTTCTAAAACAGGGGACTATTTGGTCCCCTGTTTTCGATTAGCATCATTTCTTATTCCAAAATATATTTTTTAACTTTTCCTTTATTGTACTAGTATCTAGCGGTGTAGGGGTTTCGCTTTTTTCGGATTCTTTTTTAATTTTATTACAAAGACTTCTAGCAATAATATCAAAAATGGTTGCAGATGTGATTAATAAAAGTACTAAAAATACTCCTATATATACATTAGTGGATAGTAACAACAATCCTATTACGGACCATATACATGTCACGAATCTAAAGTATAATTGGATGTCGTCAAAATCTAGTATCTTTATACTGGGATCAGAAATAGGAATTCCCTGTTCATTCTGGCTCCTAGAGTATCTCACACAAGTTATAATAAATGATAATAAGTAACCTATAATAATCATAGGATACCAAAACCAAGATCTTAATAGTAAAAACATAAATGATGAATATGTTAATATTGATAAAACAGAGCTTAAAGTAATTGATGCATTCTTTTTAAGTAAATCAATCTCCATTTTTATATGAAATATAATGTTTCTTATTAATGGGTTATTTTTAAACATAATTGTTAACACAGTGATAGACGAAATTAGTATTACATATATAGATACGATTTCAGGTTTAATTAGACTCATTGTTTATTTTTTCTCCAGAACAATTTTTTAATAAATTCTAGTATTTTAAATTTTTTAAAAATGTTATAGCGAAATACTCTACTAATCATAATATCTCCATATAAGATACACATCCAGGGTCTGGAACTTGATTTAAGCAACACCATTTGGTGTTTTTATAATTTCCTAAGATACTTTTATGGAAGTGTCCAAAAAACCATCTATCAGGATTATACTTCTCTAATATAACAGACAATGCTTTTCTACTAGAATCTGTTCCGGGTATGGAGAATACATCCATATTGAATTCCATCGGAGCCGAGTGACTAATAACGATATCTATTTTTTTATCTATTAACTCGTAAATATCTCTTTGGGATATGGTTTCTTGAGGAAACCAATTAAATCCGGGTGTTCTAAAATTCTTATCAATAGAGTCAGCTCCTCCCATGAATAGAAAAGTGATATCTCCTACAGATAAAGTTGAAGTTCTAGGTAGATGAAAAATATTTTTCGATATCTCTATAGAGCTAAAGGAATATAGTAAATCATAATCCTCATGGTTTCCTTCGCAGAAATATATCGGAATATTTGAATTTGGAAATTTCTCTCCTCTCCATATTCCAATGTCTCCGCATTGTATCACAATGTTGGGATTATAGTCATTTATAAATTTTGTTATTTCTGAAAATTTACAATGGACATCACCCATCAATAAGATTTTATTGCATCTATCTATATTAATATCTATTCTCTTCATATCTCTATTCCTATCTTAAATACCGGATAATTTGAAATCAGTTCATAACTAAATACATTAACCACTTTAACATATTCAGTCAAGAATAACGGACAAAATGGAAGATTACATTTGAAACAATAATTAATACTGGTACCCAAGCTTAGGCAATATACATCAAAGAAAATATTATTTTTTTGTTATAGTGTAGCATCAATGTTCCCGAAATTAACATTCTCCATTCCGATAAAAGCAGCCAGATATTTTTGATGCATAAATCTATCTCTTCTTAAAAAGGAATTCAATACGTATCTGGATAATTCATGTTCCTGTATTGCTTGTAATCTCTTCATTCTTATATTTCTTTTTGTAAGTATTTCGAAATAATCTTTGTCCAAATAATCTATTCCGTATATTATTCGTAGATACTCCCTACCTCTTACTTTAATGGCGGGCTGTACCGGATGATCATCTCTGGTAAAAGAGAAAAATTCTATTGGTTTGAACACCATTCCCTCTCCTCCTTTTTCAGAGTAATAATTCCATACTTTTATTGCTTCGTCAATATGAGATTTATTATTAAGATCTACTATTGTATATTTGCATTCTTTAAAAATTTTATTCTTTAGTAATTTGGAATATTCCATATGTTCTACATTAGATATATTGAATCCTGTTGTATAATTTGAAAATTTAGATCCATCGATATAACCCTCAGCCAATACATGAAATGGATATATTTCCAGCTCACTTTCATTTGAATAATTCGATAATGATTTTAAAAATTTCTCGCAAGATTCTGTATTTTTGTTTCTGTATAACCTAGACAAATATGTGCATTCTGCTGGAGCTAAAAAACTTTTTCTTATTAATTGTTTGGCTTTTAATGACCAAGGAAGAATTTCCGCATCCAATATAATAAATTCCTTATCTGTATTACTCCAAAATCGTTTTAAATCCTCATCTATAGAATTCAAATATTCTTTCTCTGGTTTATCTAGTTTATCAAAAAACCTAAATCCGTTTCTCGATAGTACTGTAATAGAATGATTGAATCCAAAGAGTTTAGCCTGTTCACAATTTCTGAATGCTAGTATGTTGGATCTCGAACCCATATATTTATATTCCATAACTAATTTATTTATTCCTCTATCTTTATAATATTTAATACAAGACATAGGGTGTTCAAGATAATCTGGATATTCTGGATCATAATCCACTGGACTTATAGTAGGGGGAGTATAGAATATCTTAGAGTACATGGAATCTAATTGCTTACTTCCATAACCATTTGCAATTTCATTTTTTCTAATTGTATAATTAGAAAAAGGTAGATATATTTTATTATACTTTTCTTTTATTTGATTCAATAACTTTGTGTTTATTTTTCTATTTTTTACATCTTTATGAGAACAAAAAATGCAGAATGTAATTTGTTCGTCTTTGTTATCTGTTAAATATATATTTTCAATATTATATAATGTTGATAAAGACGATACAACTTCATCTTCGAATTGTGATCTAGTATATTCTATCTTATGATCTGGATGCCTGTATTTTAAGCTACCATCGCCGTTTTTTAATATACCTGCAAAATTCTTATTGTATTCATAATTCGGAGTTGTTAGTATTATATACTTTGGACAATATATCGTCTTTATAGATTCCAATAACAATTGTCTGTTTTCAAAATCAAGATGTTCTATTACTTCTATACATGTTAAGAGATCTGGTTTTAGTTCTTCATCATCTATATTTGGGGATATAATATCAGTGTTCTTAAATTTGAAGTTCGGATCTTTAAGACCAAAACATTTCTTCATTTTTAACTGATTAATATCAAGACCTAAATATTTTATTTTTTTTGTAGCATTTCTTTTTATTTTCCAACCCAATCTTCCTTCTGAACATCCCAAATCTATAACTCGATCAATTTCTAGATTATTTATCGTATCTACTACAAAGGAATGTCTCTTTTCATGGATACCAGTTCTAATTTCTTTAGCTTCATCATCTAATTCCTGCTCCGGTTCTTTTGTAAGTTCTTCTTTCATTTGAGATTTAAATTTAAAATGACCTTTAGTAAATCTTCCTATAAAAGAATTTTTAATATAATCATGTTCTTCAATCCAAGAAGAACATAAAGAAACGAATTTCGATATTATTTCTTCATTCAATTTAGTTATTGTCAAATTCGACGTTAGATAGTAAGATCCCATATATATTTTTTGAAGAAATTCACATACGCTCATATCCGAAATTGTTTCTAATACATATACAAACGCTTCGGAGGGATCATATTCAACTACATGGGATATATCAGCTCTGATACCTAGATTTGAAAATAAATTTATAACACTTTCTTGTTTATTAATAAACGGACCTATAATCGCTTCCATTTTTTTCTTTTTATGAATATCAATATCCGTCAATTTTCCGCCGCTAGAATTTTTTCCTTTAATTGCACTTCTAAGAGTTTCGAACACACCAGACAAAGAAACTGGAGTTACTCCACCCAAATGTGGGTGTACATAACTACAAGAATTTCTTTTTTTCGATTCTTCTAGAAATGTTAAGGGATCTATATCTATTTCGATTACATATTTCAATCTATCATATGAATCTTTACCTAATACTTGTTCTGTTATATAATATCCGTTTATTGTTAATCCGTTATTTATTTTTCTGACAAAATTCTCAGAATCTGGATTTTTGCATATAATCCACGAAAAATCATCGTCTTTATTTACAGGTCCAAATGAGAAATACATAGTAACTTTCCTTTTATAATAAAACTCCTGTGGATAATAATAGTACATCATCGAAAAATATTTTTTCTTCTCGATGTTTATGTAAATTGTTTTCGTATATATCGTCTAGTCTGCTTAAATCTATTCTAAATTTTTTGCATTTTCCGGCTCCTATTTTTATACAGGATTTACACCGAAGTTTACATATACTGCATCCAACAATATTATTTAATATATCCTGGGTATTTTTTATTTTATTTTTTTGATTAGTATAAAGAAATACGTATAACAATCTAAAATAATCTAGTATCTCTAAGTGTAAACTATTAATGTCATATATATACTTATCTGATAGCATTGGAAGATTCTCCGTATCATCTGTTTTTTCATCTATACTGTTCGAAATATTAAATTTTATTTCTACAGTATCTACAGGACAGGGAGAATAAACATATATTTTATTAGAATCTATTATTTTTCCATTTGATTTAAGAATTCCGGTAAATAGATTTAATTTAAATCCGATACCCTGATTACAATATACGATATTATAATCCCCATTCTTTTTTTTCTTTGCCGATAAAATTAAATTATTTTTTATTATAGATATACCTTTTTCGAATACAGATGAATTCCAGTTATTGGGTATAAAAAATATGTGAACGCAGTCAGTCTTTTTATACCTACATTTATTAGAATACCTTTCTCCAGGACACGAGAAGGACTTGACGAATCCTCCTCTAGAAGAATTTATAGGAATTATATAATAATTATATCGTCCGGATGTCGGAACCCTGAACGATATATTGTCTAAAACCATATCAAAATTTTCAAATTTAGAAGAGATTTTTTCCTCTAAAGATGGATATATATGATTTGCTGCTAGTTTTACAACATTTCTTATATTAAAATCGAATCCCTTCTCCATACATCCTACAATATTTCTATAATTATTTATTTTTAATATTATCGCAATTTTTTCTAATGTCTTATTCATATACCCACCAAAATAAAAAGATACGCCCAATAGGGATCGAACCTATAACCTACGGTTTAGAAAACCGTTGCTCTATCCTATTGAGCTATGGGCGCATACTCTTATTCAAAATTTAATGTATATAATAGTTTACTATAATATATTCAATTATTTAAATTTTTTATTTATTATGTAAGATTCCGACTCACAACCAAACTTTTCTCTGAAAAAATCTATAAGCTTTCCCGATTTCGATATATCGACTTAGTAGTAGCCTTCTTTTGAGCTTTTTTTATACTATCTATTATAAAAGAGGCTGTTTTTTCATCCATATTATTCAAAGTATTAGAACTTACCAAAATTAATTCGATAATATTATCAATTTTTTTAAGGATGATATATCCTTCCGGCATACAATTTAAGACTATTTTTTCTTCGAATTCTTCTAAACTAATTATATCTAATTTTTTGACAATAACATCCATTTTTCCAGTTGGATCTAATTTTACCAAAGCTTGTATTAAGTTTTCAGTTTTCATAATAAATAAGACTCCATTAAATTAAAATTCCAATACTTATAAGATCATGATTCTCTATCTGATAATTTCTATTATTATGTAAATATACGCATAATTTATTTTCATACTCTGATAATGATGAGCCATGATGTAAATTATATCTTTTTTTTATACTTATTTTGGAATTTAAGTTTGTATTATATACTTCGATATTATTATTATTATTATTATTATTATTATTATTATTATTATTATTATTATTATTATTATTATTATTATTATTATTATTATTGCTACTGGTTAATAACAGAATATATTTTTTATAATCTATAAAGAATCCAGAACAAATAATTTTTACATAAGCAAGATATTCATATGGAATCCCAGTTGATGAGAGATAATTTACTTCTTTCCAATATCTATCGGCATCTAAAGTTATTCCAAATATCTCTTTATATTGCATATATTTGAATTTAGTAAAATCCACGCCAGCATTCTTCATCATCTCAGATAATTTTTTAAACGGATGTGGATTATTATTCAATTCCCAAATAGCTATATTTTCAATTGTTTTTGCTATATTAAATTTAATAACTTCCCATCCGATTTTAGTTATTACAGGATTTTTAAATGATGTGTGTTGTCTTTTTATCACATGTTTAATCTTTCTTTTAATTTATATACAATAAACAGCAAAGCTTGTTCTACAACAAATGTTGATGCTGAGGTAGTATTATATACTTTTCCTAGTTTTCTGTCCAGGAAGGTACAATAATTGATGATGAGTTTTTCTCTCCCAAAACCCCTTATTTTTTCAAATGTTCAAGTTCTTCTAATACAGATTCTGGAGTTTCACCTTCCAAATATTTTTAGAGAATTATTGTTCATATTTTATTCCTAACTTTAAAATATCATTTATTTCTCTCTGTATTTTTTTGATACCTTTAATTTAAGTAAGAATAATTTCTATTAGTTTTTAAGTATTTCGAGATTTTAGAGAATTCATAATATGAGACCATACCACCATTGATTACAAATTCTTTATAATCTATAACAGTTTGTTCATATGAAATACATAATAGTATATACAGATCCGTTTTTGTTTTAATTATTTGATGTAAACTGTTTTTAAAATTTGAATAACAACGATAGTTCTTAATTTCTTTCTTAATGAATAAGTTAACGAAGTTTATGTATTTTTGTTCGGTTTCTTTAGATAGTATAGGATTTATTATAGTTATTTTATTAGCCAACAGAGGGAATTGAACCCCCGACCAGATGATTACAAATCACCTGCTCTACCAGCTGAGCTATGTTGGCGAAGTTTTTATGGGTTAAATAAGAATCGAACTCATGACCTACTGCTTAAAAGGAAGTTGCTCTAACCTTCTGAGCTATCAACCCCGATATCTTTTTTAAATTTTTTTCTATTATAACCTTTTTTCCCTTTTTTTGTAGAATGTGGAGTCTCTATTGGTTTTCTAGACCAAATATACCTTATCTTTTTTATAGGAAGATTTTTATTCATTTTCACAGAACCCCCTTATACAATTTATAACTACAAATAAATTATAATGCGGAGCATTTTCATGTCTTTCGAATGATAATACGTTCTTTTTTGTTACATATCTACCCAAGTATTGCTTGTATATCTCATCATTAGATTCTATATCTATTCCCCCACCAATTTCCGTTAACCTCAGAAATGGATAATTTGGTCCCTCTATAGTAAAAGTTATATCAAACGATGATGATATTTGACTCGAAATCATTCTTCTCGGAAGAATATCACTATATTGAGATGTTATAATTTCCGAGTTAACTCTTCTTAATTTTTTAAGGGAATCGTTTATTAGAATATTGGATTCTGGTTTAGTTAATCCATCAGAATTAAATACTTTTTCCGCAGTTGTTTCTATATAGTTACTAATTTTATTTCTCGGTTTTGTTATGAAGGAATTATTATAAAAACTAACTGTTGTTTTCTTATTTGAGTCAAAAGCCCTTTTTATCCTGTCTGTTGTATAAAATACTGGGACATCAGAATAGTTTCCTGGAGATTCTTTAATATCAGTATCATCTTTAGATCCTTTTGTTATAAATTTAATCTTATAATCAGCTTTGTCAGTAAATTTTTTTCTAAGATCCCATATAGTTAAAGTACTATTATAAAATTGTACAAAGCAAATCAGAGGAGATCCATTATATATTGGATATTTTGAGTCTATATAGCGAAATGCATTTATAAATGAAGTAGGAGGAATTATCATTTGAGGAATTATATCTTTATTTGAATTTTCCTCGCTAATAGATTTTTCAATTGTAAGATTGTCTATAGCTAATTGTTTTACAGCATCAATAGGAATGATTTTTGATCCAGACTGAAATAATTTGTTAACTAATGTATATTGTGCTAAAAAAGCCTCTTTTTGAACACAAATCATATAAATCTTTCTTGGCTTGTACTGCTGTGCTTCTTCTTTTGTATATTCGTCGGAATCTGAATTATCATCCGCCCAGTTTATTTTTAATGATATAAGATTTAAATCCAGTTCTTGTAAAGGGGTTCTGTCTAAAGTAGTTTGAGTTATCTTTAGCGATATGTCTTTTTGCCCAAACAATTTGTTTTTATTAGCCTCCCTGGTTGTACATTGGAAACCTATAGTTACCAGGCCAAAAATCATATCCAAAGAAGATCCTAGTTGAACCTTAAAAACTCCTTTTGTATAGTCCTCGGATCCTATTTTGAACTCTATATCATAAGAAATATCTGTTCCTTTTGATAAATCGTTAGTCATTAATGGAACTATACTCATATATATTTCTCCGTCTACATTTAGAATATGTCCTGTAAAAAAATGGTTGCTATTCGACAACCATTTTTTATTCATTAAGACAATACCATCATCAATATAATTATTATCACTATTATCCCTAGTGGAGTCGATAATAGACTCCACAACATCCCAAGCAATCTACACTCAAATCCTCCTTGTTCGAGTGGGACGCATGGTCGACGATGTTGAATTTCATACTTTTCCATGTTAAATCCAGTGGATATAATTCCTGAAAAGATTTCTGATAGTCCTTCTTTTATATCGGAAACCTCTCCGTTTAATTTAAATTTTATCCTTTCCTCTCCCTTAGTAACACTATTATCATTTTCTTTTTCTCCATTCCCAATTGGAGAATTGATTATAGATAATATCCTATTTTTTTCCTGGTTAGTTCTTTCTTTTTCTTTTTTATGTTTTTGGAAAGAACTCTCCAGGTCTTGTATAGTATAGTGGATTGTTTCACTCAATTAAATAGTACCCCCAGTACTCCATGAGAAGACCCTCCTTTCTTATTTTCGAATTTAAAAAAATGTCGGCAAGATTTGATATAATCCAGCCGACATTTGTATCTCATTATTTAATATATATAATTATAAAACAATACCCTTTTTAAGATATTCCATATCTTCTTTAGTTAATGGAGAAGATCCATTTGCTGTTACTTCCTCGTATGTTCGAGTGTCCCCGTTTATTTTAGCTTGAATCCATTCATGGGAATTCAGTCTGAGTGTTAATGTTTCTAACGTCAGATCATCGTGAGAATGTCCTAGAATCAAATTACCATTATTAACAGTAGCCGTCTGTACTGCTTGGATCCATTCGTGTTCAACTTCTCTGGTGTACTTACGCATATCCTGAGAGTCTTTCCGTTCTCCGGATTTGTTTATCTGCATATTTCTAAGAGCTCTTTCCATATCACTAGATCGAATTTGTCCTGTTGTTAATTTCGAAAAATGGAAAACTTCTACTGAATATCCTGGATCTTCTATTAATTTGACTCCAGAAGTATAATGAAATTCTAGATTTTCGAATTTATATTCAGTTTCTGGAATAGATTCGATCTGTTGTTCTTGCATGAAAGAATCGTCGATTACCATCTTGGATTCCATTTTAGTTGATGTGGATCGTTTTTGTTTTGCAGCCATTCAAAATTACCTCACATTTTTCATTGTTAGTTAATACCCATGATGTTTCAATATCCTTAATCCATGAATATCTAGTATATATTTCTTCAACATCACTATAAAAATCTGTTAAAAATATTACTGAACTTAACTTCTCTTCCCCCGATAAGAGTTCTATCCTATCGAATATATCCTTATGGGAAGTTCCTCCTCTTCCTTTTAATCCTCTTATTTTATCGAATATGGATGCTTCGCTAATTATTCCTGTTATAACTATTTCTTCCTGAACAACATGATCATGATTTATTGTAATTATTTTTTTGAAATAGGGGTATGATGAGCAGATTATACCCACAAACTTTTTAAGATCTTCGTCACCTACAGATCCGGAAGTATCTATTCCGGCTATAAGAGTGAAGTATCCTTTACTTCTAGATCTTCCCGGAAGCATTGGATTTCTAATATATATATTTGGAAAAGACCATGATACTTTTTTACATGCTGTTATTGGGTATAATATAGCTTCTTCCAATATAGATTCCCAAGGTATTTCAATTTTAAATATATCATCTAGGTAAGTTACAAACCCTCCAGGATAATCTCCTTTATCCATAGAGCCAGATCTCCATAATCCCTGAGCATTTTCTCGTAATTCTGTCATTTTATCTTTTATGTCATTTTTATTCTTGTCTAGTTTACTGATATCCGTATCATCCATACTATAATATGTCTTACCAGTATGTTTATCTTTAACAACTATAACTTTTTTCCTGTCCGTTTCGTCTTTTTCATCATCACAGCTATTTTCGGATTCGTTTGATCCAGAGTCGGATCCATTTCCCGATTCTTCTCCAGAGTCGGATCCATTTCCCGATTCTTCTCCAGAGTCGGATCCATTTCCCGATTCTTCTCCAGAGTTGGATCCATTTCCCGATTCTTCTCCAGATCCTTTCTTTCCTTTTGAGCCTTTTTGTCCTCTATTTGATTTTGAATCTATACCGATAACGCTGATTTCGAATCGAGATTCGTTTTTCATTAAATAATCATAAACTCTTTCTGCACTTATATTTGGTTCTTTATCATCAAGATCTTTTAAGAAGAATACTCCTTCTGGAGCTTCCATAATTCCATTTTTCGAACCTAGATCCATACACAACCTATTTACAACATGATCGGCAGCTAGATTCCAAAGAAAAGGTTTTCTTCCTACCGCTCTACTTATATGATCAGATATTATGTGAAGAACTTCATGTGCTGCAACAAATATAAAATGTTCTAATTTAAAGTCTTTTTCTGGAATATAAAATACTATTTTTGAACCATCCGTATATGCCAAACAAGGTCTTCCTCCAGTCATTTTATGGAAGGAATCGCCCACAGCATAAGTTCTTGTTAGTCCATAATAAACCATTCCTATCATTGATAATGATGGCCTATTAACCAAAAATTTATTGGCATTTTTGACTATTTTATATAACTCTGCTTGATCCATATTATACTCCAGAACCGATAGACATAATGTTTGTAATATCTGGAAGTTTTCTCAGAATATCGATATCAATATCTTCATCTGATGCCATTCTAGTTAAGAGACCAACTCCTGAAATAAGTCCTTTATCTTTATCTTCTCGTCTTAAAGCTATTTGAATAAGAGTTTTCATAGCAATTTCCTCATCCTTAACTAGCAATTTTCGAAGAATTTTATTGAAATTTTTAACATAATTCGGAGTTGTCTTCAATTTCTTCTTATAATCCGCGCATTTTCTAGCATATAATTCATGAGCAATAACAGATCCTAGTGCAAATTTTTGAACTGGTTCTTCGGGAATAGTATCGTCACCCTTATCGAAATATTTAGAAACATCGATCTTTGAATATATTTTGTAATATAACATGAATTCGGATGCAGCTTTTTTGCTGACACATCCTTCAAGTAATGCCCTTAGATTTTTGTCCTTTAATTTTTTTAGACCTCCAGGATTTGTCCTTTCAATATAATTCATATGATGACTAAAATTAGTCCAAGATCTCGGAGATCCGAATTGTTCAGTAACACTCTCTTCTTCGTGTAGATACTGATGGTTTGCCGGATTATTGAAGAAACCGAGTAAGGTGTTGTGTATATTATTTGGAATAGCATAACGCTCCAACCAATAATTCGGATCAGGAATAGTGTGAAGAACCATACATCTATTTCTAACAGCAGAAAATTGAAGCCTTGCTCCAGCACTAGATGACGCATTTCCAGCTAATACAAATGAAACATTTTGAGGAACCTCATGTCCATTAAGAGAATAATGTGTAAATAGTTCAAAGGCTATTGCTTGGATATCTTCTGAACAAAGATGCCAATCATCGAATAGAACCAATACTCCTTTTCCTGCATTAGATCTTGACATAGATCTAACTTCGCATATAAGCTGTGGAATCGACCATTCTGTCTGTAGTTCCTGTCCTATAGGCACAATGGTTTCAGACTTGCTTATTTCTTCTTTCTTCCCTTCTTTATCTAATACAGACGAATATGTTGGTATTTGAACTAATATATTATAAGAATTCCCTTTTATAACTTGTCGTTTAGTAATAGGTATTCCCCCGAATTTTTCTGGTCTTTCCAATCCGGGTTCATATGCTACAAAACCAATTCCACATTCTTTAGCTCTTTGAGCTATCATCTCGCTTTTTCCTGCTCCCGGAGGACTTACAATAAATACGATGCCAGGCTTGCTTCCTTCCATGCGCATATTATGAGTATTAATAGCATAGTCAATAGATTCATGAAGAAGCAACGTTGTTTTAGATTCGGTTTGTGTTGTCATTTAAAATTCCATTTCTTAATTATATGTTAGTAATATAGAGTTGCAAAAATCCCATATATAATTTCTCCATATATAATTTCTATCTATATCTTCCATATCTACTACTGTTAGAGTGGATTTCTTCAATTTAATCATTCCATATTTTTTGATTGGAACTAAATATCCCTCTTCACACGGAATGGAAAACCAATAAATGTTATCTGATGTAAAAATAGATCTTCTCATAGACTCTATACTATCTATAATACTTCTATAATTACTAAATGATATGTTATTAAACATAGCGTAAAATGAACTATCTTCCGGTTTGTCTCTTATCCCTTTTGTTTCTACCTCTCCATTTTCATAGATTGTTAAAAATTTAATCCTGTTAGAATCTATAACAATTCTCAATATAAACGATCTATATTCCAGAGGGATGGTTATTGTATTACAATCTAATTTTCTGGTAACAATTATACCATCCCTCTGTCGTACAATTAATTCTGTATTTGTGTCTATTTTATTAAATTTTAGGTAAGAATTTATTATATTGTCCGTACTATTTATAAGATACCTGGAAAGTTCTTTATTATTTTTCTGCAGAATTCCTATTTTTATATTTCTTTCTTCTTTATTAATAGGATCGATATTGGATAAGTCCCATCCTATACTTTTTAATATATTATAATAACACATTGGAATATCATAATAATATAAATTACTTAGTATTAAAGAACAGTCTTTATTTATTATCATTTTCTAAATGTTAACTGATTATGCAATTTAAATATTTTATACATTGCTCTTGGATCTATAGTTTTGAAAATTACAGAGTCCAGTTTATTTATAATTTCTTGAACTGTTTTGAACTTCATGCTCATGTTGAATAATTTTCTTGATACTCCATCGCACAATATAACATCTGTATCTGTTATTAAGCTATTATAATCTCTCGGTTCTTCGTTTTTTATCATAATCTTTTTTATATTTCCAGATGGTAAACTCTTATTATAATATACAGGACAATATTTTTCTCCTATGAATTTATAAATACATAACACTTTGAATTTATCATCATACGATAAATATTGAATTGTTTTCCAATCCCCACCGTTTTGCATGATTAATATACCATCATATAATTTTCCAGTAATTGTTTTGGTTTTGAGATGAATCTCTTCCAAATCAAATAAAGTTATTTTATGGTTAGAACTGGAAATTCTTATATCTGTAAATATATCAGAAGTAGTATCTTTTATAACAATAATTCCTGGTTTAAGAGGAGGGAAAGAATTGAAATTTAAGAGAGAATATTTACTGTTATTCAATCTTAATACAAATGATTCCCAATCTACTTCTTTATATATGGGAACAGTGATGAAATCTTCTAATGTAATTATTTCGGTAGAATTATCTACCGAAATAAGTGTTTTGTTATTTATTAAAATTCCCTCACTCTCGATTATCATATAAACTTTACCTTTCTATCTCTATCCCAAGAGAATTTAAATTAGCTTCTAATAATTTTAGAGATATCGGTTTATTGTCTTCGGAATTATCCTCATTGATTAGATCAGGATTTTTTAATATATCTGATAGAGTTCTGTTTTTATATCCACTAGAATCCGAATGGATAGTTAATAAATCCGATAGAAATCCGTCAGCTCCATATGCTTTTAAAGACCAAACTTCCATCTCTCCTAACTTATGTCCTCCTTGATTGGATCTTCCTCCAAGAGGCTGTAAAGTTTTTTGAGAATACGGACCGATCGACCTAGCAGACATTTTTTCACTAGCTCTATGAACTAATTTCATAAAATATAGATATCCACACGCTATTGGATTTTCTATATCAATATTTTCTTCTGGATCGTGTATTTTATATTTATCTTTGGATCCTGTAAATTCTATAGCTTTTAATAAATCTTCAGGACCTAGACTTTCAAATGGTGGTTGATATAATTCTATCCTGTTTATAGCAGCAATAAGTCCAAACTTAGTATGAATATTTTTAAAAGATAATAATGTAGATTTCTTTCCCCAAGAATCACTAGTCTTATCAGTAATATCTAAAAATTTTTCTAGATATTTATATGCCTCTTCGTAAGTCATTGACTTCATATTCTTTTTTAGATTATATAAACATTCGGATAGGTGTAATTCGTATAACTGACCACAATTCATTCTTCCAATTATTCCAAGGGGATTGCATATAATATCCAACCTTCTTCCATCTGGAAGAATTGGCATCTTTTCTTCTGGTATTATTATTGAACATACCCCTTTATTTCCATGTCTATTAGCTATTTTATCCCCAATGGAAATTTTTTCTTTATAAACAGCTTGTATTTTTACATAAACTCCGTTTATTTTTTTCCCTTGGAAATAATATTTACCTTCTCTTCCTAATGTATCTAATCTAGTCAATCCGTTTACAGATATAAATTTTTCAGCTCTGGTTTTGCCGAGATATTGAGTGATTTTATTTTTTATATCGTTAAATCTTTTTGATTGACGTTGTATTCCTTTTTTTATAAATAGATCATATTCTAGAATATTTTTATTCCAATCATTTGGATAATATTCTATAGAAGTTATTTTACAATCTAGAGGAGCTACTTTTTCAATAGGAGAGATATTTATATGCTCGATATTATCGTCAGAATTTATTGATTTTAACTTTGCATAAATATCTCCATTTTTTATTATATCCCCTACAGATGGAAGTGGTTTATATCTATCGTTTAACAAGCTTAATATGACCTGATGTTTTTCTATTTCAAAACTTAAATCAACGGTATGAATAGAGCAGAACTTATCTAGTACGCTAGAACTAATTACAATTCCATCTTCGTAATTAAATCCCTTCCATATTGCTATACCAGTTAATAGGTTAGATCCTAAACTCAGCTCTCCGTTCTTTATGAATTTAGATTGGCATAGAATCTGATCCTTTTTAAAAAAATCACCCTCTTTAACTAATGGTTGAATATAATCTACCATATCGTTTCTAAAATATGGTTTAAATACTTCTCCGGTATCATCATCATATATAACAATCATTAAATCAGCATTGCTATAGACAACTGATCCATTACTTCTTGCTCTATGTAAAAAGGTGCTTTTTTCTAGAAAAGCTTTTTCTACACCGGATTTTATCATTGGTATTTCTGATTTTTCTAGAAGAATAGCTTGTTTTATCTGATTGGATGCCATCTGAAGCCTAGTAGGGTCGTCGTTTTTTAAAAATGGAGTTAAAGCTATTGGATAACTTGTAACATTAGATTCACTAGGTTTTCTGAATTTACCATCTTTATCTATGTCAACTGAGGAGTTCATATTTAACAATACCCCACAACCATCTCTATCTGGGGTATCAGCAGGGCAAATATATCCTAATTGAGAATCATCAATAGTTCTAAGATGTGGAGGAACATTATGTTTTTGTAATCCACCCAAACCTGTTAATGTGCACTGCATAAAAGAAGCTAATTCCCCAACTGGATTTACTGCTAAATTAAATCTAACTATTTTAGCATTCTCAAATTCCGATACATTACAATTTTCTATCAAAATATTCTGTGGTATTTTAAAATTAGAGTTTTTGGTAGTATTTCTTATAGTAAGAATCATATCATATAGTTTTCGAATAAGTGGAGCTAATAGATATTCTGAAAATCTAATTCTTTTATTATTTAAATCAGTATCAGACCTAGTTCCCTCCTGTATTGCATTTAAAATTTCAAATATAATAGAATCTGTTTTCATAAACTTCTTTGTAAATATATCAATCTCATACGCGGACTTCAAAGAGAAAATAAAACTATTACCTTTTTTCTCTTCGTCATTTTTGACTGTACTGAATAATTTTCCTATTGCTTTAGTTCTATCCAGTTTTGGAACAACATCCCATATAGATTTACATGATTTATATAAATCTATTATAAATCCACATGGATTTGGTATAGTTCCCATAAACGAAGAAAATTCAGATTCTTCGTATAAACATGTTACAATTTCGTTCAAAGGAATTATTCTATTAAATATATGGACTGGACTTGTAGGATCTGGTCCGTTTTTTATATCCATATTAATTGTCATTATATTATTGTGAAATCTTATAAAATTTTTTCCTTCTGTATATATAATTGGATAATCAAATAGTTGGAATAGAGGTATTTTATAATATCCACCTATATAGAAAAACTGATTATTAACAAGATCTGGTATTTTTAAATCGTATTTAAATACATTATCTTTATTATCGGATATAGTTATACAAATTCCCGATACTAGATGTTTCTTTAGTTCTTCTATTCTTGGATTTAAGCTTTTTGTCCAAGATACATTAACCAATTTCCACCCATCGACCAATGATACATTGGAAAATAGGTCAATTAAATTTTGTTTTATTTTAGAAGAGTTCCATTCGGACTCCCTTCGTTTTAAGATGTCAGACTCTTTAAATCTTGGATCCATATTTACTCCTACAATTTAAATAGGGAAGTCAAAGAAGACTCCTTATTTGATTTTTCACTAATTAATCCTCTTAATAATTCACTTTTTAAATTACTAAAAGCCAGTCCTATCAACCAACTATATAAAGCCGGTATTCTCAAAATGCTCTCCCATTTTCTAGTATTAGAATCTCTATCTTTCATAGTTCTCCATAAATCTTCTTTGTTCCACAGCATAGCGCTTACTATGGTTTCAAAATGTACCATATTAATTTTTCCATATTGTATAAATAATTTATAAAGATTAGTTACTAATTTCTCTGGTTCTTCTGGAGTACATATAGTAGCTGGTCTATGTAGAAGAGTCTTTACTAGCATCATTCCGTTAATAATATCATCATTTTTATCCAAAGAATCTTTAGTAGATTTTTGAACTACCCCAGACGTATGAAATGTTCTTAAAACTAATTGAGTCATTCTTTCACCTAAACTCTGAACCGCAACCATACCTATTTGATCGCTGTTTACATATTTATAACTTAATCCGTAACAAGTTCTGCATATTTTTTCACTCTTGCAATATATAGGAGATCTAAGAAAAATAGTTTTTCCTATTAGATTGTTCATAAAATCTTCATCTAATTTTATTACAGATAATTTGGTATCAGACTTGTTTAATTTGTAATACCGTCCAATTAAACTCTTTATAATATCCAAAGATTTGTCTTTGTTTATGCTAGTGGGATCTTTTTTATCATTAAGGACAAATAAATTTATTGGTAAATATTCTTCTGTCCCACAATCCGACTTATATTTTCCACTAGTTATATCCTCTTCATTGACCATCTCGACAAAATGAATTGCGTATATTAGTTGTCTTGTTATGTATCCAGTATCACTAGTAGATAATGCTGTGTCTAGCAAACCTTTTCTACACCCATAACAACTTCTAAAATATTCTTCTGGATTCATTCCAGTTATTAAACTAGATCTTATCATATTCTGTCTTATATTATTATTACTATCAGCTACATATCCTCTAGTAAGAACTAGCTGTCTTGCTTGATCCCAACTCCCTCTGGCTCCGGATTCTATATACTTAGAAAATGACATATTCTTAAGTATAGAATCTAGTTCCTTGTCGGTCTTCATACGATTCATATCTTTTTCGTAATTATTTTCAAATTCTTCGGAAATCTCTCTCAATCTACTATTATATAAATCATTTATAGATAAAGTAAAGCCCATTGATGTAGATTTTTTAAAGCCGGCTTTTTTTATATTATCCAGGGTACACATCAATTCATCAGAAGAATATAATTTGGATATTCTATTTAATATTATTTTCAAAACTTTCTTAGTCACAAGTCTATTTATTGGAGGATATGTTTTTGGAAGACATTCATTGAATATAGATCTTCCTTTACTCATCATTATCCCTTTGCAAAGAACCTCTTTATCACTCGATTCAGTTAGAGTATATATTCCTAAAACAATATCTTGATTCGGTTCTGTAGATATATCTCCATTTGCTGGATTTATAATATTCTTACTTATCATTATTTTGTTTTTTATATCTTGATAAGATTTGTCTGTAACAGATACATATATAGCCATACAATCTTGTACAAATACACCATCAGCTGTAGCAAAAGTATAATAATCATCGACTGTTAAATCATATCCTGTGGTGATTGTATCATCTTTTTTTATAACTAAATCCGATATCGGAATTAATTCTAATCCTTTACTAATTAGGTCTTCTTTAGTTATCATACTTGAATTTCTCCATAGTTAATCTTCTCTAAGAGATCTCGGTTCAGGTGGAGTAAGTTTTTCTTAACTGTCTTTATCAGAAACATTTTTTCTTTCTCGTCAAAAATACTATAAAAGACTGAAATTACATTGTCTAATTTCAATAAATACAATTCATAATATTTTATTAATATTTTGCATAAAAACGTAATTAAATATCCAGCACAAATTACTGGCCAAGCAACCATACAAATTATAAATAATAATGGTTTTATAGTATAAGATCTGTTTGGGTCATGCAAAGAATACGAGCGTTCCCATAAATATCCAAAATACAAGTCTTACAGTAATAAAAGTTTCCATTTTATAAATACTTTCCTCCTACCATTCCTAAAATTTTATCGTTATATGATTTATATGTGTTAAAACCAAATATAAATAATTTAGAAAATAAAGATTTCTTTACAAAATACAAAAACATAAAAACAAACCAAAATAAACATATTAAAATATATGTCAAAATGTCTACATCTTCACTAGTATCTACATAAAAATCAATCATATTAAATTTATTAATAATATAAATTATAAATGGAGAAAATATTATAGATATTATTGAAATTAACAAATATAATTTAAGAAAACTTATATAATAAATAGGTATAGAAATCCACAATCCAATTGATATAAAGATTACTATTATTGTAGAACTTATTTCTATTAAGTAATATTTATTTTTACAATGTGAGACAATATAATAAAATACGGAGGCCGAATATATTATCAAACCAATTATATAAAATGGAATTGACATAATATTATAACCTTTCTTTTATCTAGCATTTTTTAATATACAAACCAAATATACAATAAATCTTAAATAATACATATACAACCAAACGATAAACACAAATATGTAAACTATAGAAAACACCACAAGTGTTATAGGCCAGAGAATTAATAAGAATAAGTATTCAATTACATCATCAAAAGATTCTATATCACATGTATTACAATCATTAATCTTATTTATTATTCTAATAACAACAGGAGAGAATACTAATCCTAATATAAGAACCGTTAAGTATATTGGTAAAACTTTTATTTGATTATTATATTGATTTTTCAAAATATATCATAGTATTATTTATTTTACATTTTATATTTTGGAATCTGTCTTTCATTTAATTTTTCTTATTAAAAATTTATTTTCCGGATTCTTTAACAATTCTTCTGGAGACATTTTGCATATTTTTTTTGTGGATTCGTCATATATGATCATTGAATGATCATTTGAAGATTTAAAAGAATTAAATCTATTCTTAGTATCAGAAATATCAAACATCCGAACATTATCATGTATACTATATTCTCTTATACGTTTATTTTGTATTTTACCAGAATTCGGATCTATAGACAATATAGATATATTATCTACTATTGGTTTATATTTTTGTATAACTATACCATTGTCTTTATTTTTACTCTCGTATTTTTCGAAAAAACCACAATGTTCCAAATCTTTTATATGCATTTTATAAATTTGTCCAGATACATTAAACTCAATTACTGCTTGTAAACAATCGCCATCAAAATCGGCATTATAAGGCGAACATACCATTGGATGTATTTTTATAGTGTCTCCGAAATGAGGAGTTATTTTAAAACCCAACATTCCCAATCTGTGTAATGTAGGTTGTCTATTTAATACACAAAGTTTTCCTACACAGAAATCCTCTATATAAGGCAACAAACTAGTATCTTTATTTTTAATATGTTCATCTATTAAACTAACTACTGCATTATATCTTTTTCCAACTCGTCTGCTTATTAGATACGTAGTTAATTGAGGTTTATACATCTCTAATATCATAAAGTAGGGAATTCTACATTCATCCATTTTCAATGTAGGATCTGGGCTTATTACAGCTCTCCCACTAAAATCTACTCTTTTTCCTAATATGTTGGATCTTACTAACCCATTCTTCTTACTAAGTTTATCTATTGTATATTTATACAGTTCTATTGTTATTTTCTGTATATTTTTAAAATTCACATTATGGATTTCTTCTTTTTCATTAAAATCCATAGGAACATCTTTAATTAAATTCGATCTTCTTATTATATCCGAATAACGTTTATTTATTTTATCACTAATATACACTCCACTACTATTCTGATTGCATGGACGAAATCCTGGAGGAATAACTATCACATTTCTTATGGAAGCACTTTTGAAATTATTGGATATAAATTTGGAGATATTATCTTGTTTGTCTTTAGTCAATTCCGATATATATTTCAAGGCACCATTCAAACCTATTAACTTCTCTTCTTCAGAATCTATTCCGTCTACATAAGGACATAATAATCTTTTTTTGTTAAAATAATATCCATGTTTATATTCGAGCATATTATTAAGTACTGATATAGATGATTGTTTTAACTCTCCCATAAGAAAATAAAATATTGGATTTAATATCGGAAACGGTAATTCTATTTTAGCAAAAGTGGATCTTCTAATAGAAGATGATGTTATTTTAACTCCACATTCCGGACAGATATTACTTTTGAAATTTCTTCCCCTATACGTTGACCTATTACAAGCGCAGCAGTATGATTTTAATGGACCAAAAATCTGTTGACTAAATAATCCATTCTTGGATAATTTTCCATTTTCAAACATCTTATAACTAGTAACTTCTTTTAGTTTTTTAGCCCAATCATCTATATCTATTAATTTAAGTTTCATTCATAATCTCCTTTTATAATTTTTAATAACTCATCTGGAACATAGTAACAATTATTTAAATTAAATACTTTAATATTTTCAATTAATATATCTAAAGTTTTATTATTTATTGTAGATTCGGTTAAAGTACCTAAACAATAGTATCCATTAGCATCACAATTTGGATGACTCATTTTTCCGGATAACTTTACCGAAGATAGTTTTCCTTTTGGAGATACTATTATACTTAATTTGTTGAATGGTTTTTTTAAATCGTTTGGGATTTCGTATATTTTAGGATTTATTCCGAAAATAGCTATTTTCGGAATTATATCCATTATTATATCAAAACCAACTGGAGTCTTTTTTATATATTTCTCATATTTTGATATATTGCTAGATTTTAAAAATTCATTTCTATCATAATTATATTTATATATTTCCAAATCTAATGTCATAGTATAATCGTTTTTAAATTCTTCTTTTAAATCTTTTATAATATTCTCTATAGAGTTTTCGTTATAAAGGATAAAAACTCTCTTTGATCCTATTTTATGTAGAGAATAATCTTTAAATATTTCTATTAATGATAACGAAGATAATTGGTTAATTACTTTCTTTTTTTTCTTTTCATCAGACTTAAAAAATCTATATTTAAATCTATATTCTAAATCCCTAAAAATTTCCAATTCGTCTACTGGAAATATGTCCTCATATAACAATTCACATATTTTTTTCTCGAAATTTATATTGATCTCTTTAGAAATCATGATATCCCTTTTCAAATGTAAGAAGCGGGGGTATATAAACACCCCCGCTTTCAATATAATTATTTAACAATTAATCCAGATTTTTGTTCGGTTGGATCAGTGTCTCTGTTAGCTATTTGATCATTCATTATATTTCCACACCCAAAACAAACAATCGGTCCTGGTATCTGAGCCAATCCTGGTCTTCCATCCGGAGATTGTAGTGGAGAAATTCTCCCTAGAGCCATTGTTTGTAATAAAAACATACCGCCACATTTATTACACTTTATTATATCATCTTCTTTTAACTTTAGATTTGTTCCAATTGCAGAACTTTCCAATGCGTCACCTCTTCCGGGTAATCCTACAATATTACTCATGAACATCCTTTCTATTATGCCGTTTCTGGGATAGGCATCATCCTCGAATATACAATTTTATTTTCATGATCTATATCCGGAACTAACAAATACTCCATATTTTTCAATTCCGGATACTCTGCAAAGAATTTAGATATTTCAAATTTCATCAATTCAGAACTTACTTTTTTCCCCGTAGGAAGTATAACTCCCAAATCGTAACTATTAAAGGTGCCTATAGCAGTTAAAATATCAATAGAATTTTTAACCTTAACTTCAACAAAATTATCTGCATATGCTATCGGAAACTCCATAAAAGTTTCCTCCCTTCAAATCAAAAATATATTCTTTTCTTTCTGAGGAAATCATATTTTCATTATTGAATATCATATACTCACAAACAATGAAAGAAAACAGACTGGAATAATATTTAGATTCTCCTAGAACATAGTTCTTTCTAAAATTGTTTTTATTATCCGTTTTCGGATTTATTATTACTTTCCCATACTTTCCATCTCCATTTATCTTAAATTTAAAAAACGAATTCTCTGATCCAGTATCTCTAGCATCTATAGCAATATAATTCTTAGAAAATTCTATATTCTCATATTTATCATATAAATCATAAATATGTACATCTTTATTTATCTGTTTTAATATCCATTTTAAACAAAGTACCTTCGGAGAGCCAATGAATTTTCTATATTCTGTCTGGTTATTTATAAATAAATAGGGAAAGTTTTTTTCTTCTATAATATCATCATCTATTAAAGTTAAGGACGATATTTTTTCTTCTAGACTCTTTAACAAGATAGCATATCCGATAGAAGATCCTAGATTTCCACATCCAACTAATATTAAATCCATATGTATCCTTATAATATCAGAACTACATTACTTTATTTACTATTTTTTTAATACCTGTATATCTCGTTATGTTATAAAAACTATCAAGAACTACTGATGCACAAATGAGAAGGTAATATAAATTCTTAAGATCTCCGACGCATCCTTCCCATAATCCCAAGAACTTTTTCTTAGCTTCTTTTGGAAAGTTCGAAGCAATACTTTCCGATATCTTGTCCAAATTTTCAGTATGTGCTTTCAATTTCTTGACATTGTCTTTTATATGTTCACTAGCATTAGTTAACCTATTTTGAAGACCTTCTATCTTACCAATATGTTCTATACTATAACTGCAGTTAGACAATGTAAAATAGTCTGTCAGCTCTTTCTTTTCCTTTCCAATTTTTCCTATAAATTTAATAGTAAAATTACATCCCAAAGGTTTAGATCCATCATACGAGTTTATACACAATATGTCTAACCCGTTCTCTAGCGAATCGAGAGAATCTACCGGAGATCCTGTAATTATACTAAATATTAATTTAGCTCCTTCGCTTCCAAACACTTTCGAATCTAATACTTTTGTTTTTCCTTTAATAGAAATCTTAAAAGGCTCGTATGTATTTATTATTGGATCTTCCAAAAAGGTAACTTGTTTCTTAAGTTCTTCCAGAAACTTTTCTACTCTAACTACATAATATCTATTACTCAATAGAAGCTTTAAAGGTCTCCAAACCGGGAAGTTGGAATCCTTTTTTTTAAATCTATCGGATTTACAATAACCGGAATAATAGTTAGTCGGTTCTCCGTCCGGGTTATATAATCTAATAAACTTATACTCTTGCTTATTAAATTCTTTAAATTCAAGACCATCACCACTTAATTTAATTGCCCAAGGAATATCTGAAACCTCGTACTTGATATTTTCTTCTTTTGTTGAACTTTTGTTTACTATAGAAATATTTTTTACATTCGGAATTGATTTTATATTGTTAACATTTAACGAATTTTCTACATTTTCATTACTATCATCGATCTCTTCAGAGATAATAGAATCTACCTCATCTTCAGCGAAAATAGTATCTAAATTGGTTCCATAAATTTCTTTTAATATTTCTTCGTCTTTCATCATTTTTCTCCAAAATTAATTTGTTAATTGTCGAATATTATCATTTATCTTTTTTCTGGCTATATTTTTTGCTTTTTTTCTGGATATATCCTTCGGAACTCCATTATCTACTAATTCTAAGTATGTTTCTGTTGTAATAGCATCATATTCTGTATGAACATGTCTTATATGCGCATTCTTTAATATATCTATTGCTTGTTCATCAGTTACTTCATTTTTCATTCTTAACTTATATACCTTACTTCCTTTTCTTGCCTTTATTTTTTTATGGCATATAGAACAAACAAACGATATTTTTTTAAGTACTTCTTTGCCTTTTTGGTTTCTTTTTTTTATAAATTTTTTGGATACAACAAACATTCTATCACACTGGAATAATCCTTTCATATTACAATTGAATAAGTTCATCACACTCAATACAATCTCTAAACGTATGCGTAATCAATGCTACATAATATTCTTTAGTTATTTCCTTAATAATATTTAATGCTATTGGTATATTATTATCGGAATCTAAAGAATCTAATATTTCGTCAAATAACAATATATTCAACTTCACGTTCTGCATAATTTCCATTAAATGTCTTAGACAAATCAGTACAACTATATTTACCATTCTCGTTTCACCGGCAGACAATTCTTCAAACGACGATAGGTTTTTTGTTTGTAATACATTAATAGTAAACTTATTTCTTAATTCTCCAGATTTCAATATAGATTGACTATCGAAATTAATTTTGATATTGTCTATAGATTTAGTCAATTCTCTGGCTTTTTTATTTAGAATTGGTATAGCTTCATCTAAAAGTATATCTTTTATTCCAGTATCCGAAAAGGCTGTTTTCCAAAACTTAAGAATATCTATGGACCTTTCCCCCCTAATTATTTTTGCATCGATAATCTGTATATTATTTCTATCTATAACTAAGGAAGAATTAATATCTTCAATTCTGGAATCAAATTCTTTTAAAGTCCTTTTTATAGATTCTGAAGAATTATATATCTCTTCTTCTTTAGATTGAATAATAGATTTTATTTTCTCGTGTGATTGTTTCTCTTTCTCTAATCCAGAAAGTTCTTTTTTTACTTCATTGATACTAGATTCCAATTTTTCTTTCTGAACCAATAAATTATCATTCCGAGTTTTATATATGATTTTTAATTCATCATTTTTTTCATTTAGCAACATTCTGAAACTTTTGTTTATATCAAGTATTTCCGAGTCAAGTAACGATATATTGTTCTTCTCTTCGTTTTCGATGCTTGAAATTCCCGATTCAATTGATTGTATTTGTTTATTGTAATTGTTATTTATGTTATCTACATTATCATTAAAATTAGTTCTTAAAGAATTTATTTTTTCGCTTACTATATCCTTCAAACTTTTCAGAGAGTTTTCTATAGAATTTATTTCTACTTTTAAACCATCAAAATCTTTTTTAAACTCAAAAATAGAAGAATCTAATTTCAAAATAGATTCTAATAGATTATTCCTATGATTTCTTAGATTTTCTTTTTGTTCTTTATATATCTTTTGTTTGCATGTAGGACATATCGGATCTTCGATAGACAACTGTTCGTCTATAGAACCTATTTCTTTTTCCAACTCTATTTTATGTTTAGAGGAATATAATATAGACGAATTTATCGACATTAACTTTTCTTTTAAATCCAATGAAAGTTTGTCTAAATTGCTAGACTCAGTTTTGTATTTTAACTCTTCTCCGTTCTTGCTATTATTAAAATTTTGCTCACAATCCAGTAACTTCTTACGTCTCTCATTTTTTAAATCTTCCAAGTCAGATCTTTTTTTGGATAAAATATTAGATATAACCGAGAACTCGTCTTGGTATCTTTTTTTACATTCTAATATTTTAGAATCTTCCTCGTTTTTTATCTCTTTTTTCTTCTGATTTACTTCCTCTAAAAATTTTTCTTTTTGTTTATTTAGAGTTAAGTTTATTTCTAATAATTCTTTATTTAAATCGTCAAAATGTTTTTTATTGTCATTATACAATTTTAATATTAATAATTCATTACAGAGATTTGCATTTAATCCTATTATGTCATTTCTTAACTTTTGTTCAAAAATATCATGATCCTTTTTTATAGAATCTTTACTAGAAACCATTCCATCTAACGACTTTGAATTAGAATCAATTCTAGAAGATATCTGGACAAGTTCCTTTTTAAAAGAATCTAATAAAGATTCTCCTTGTTTTATTCCTTCAGACATTGTATTATAATAGTCGTCATATAACTGTAGATTTAAAACAGAATCCAATATATCTTTTTGACCAGAGTGAGTCATTTCAAGAAAAGAATCTTTTATATACTGAGAAAAAAGGAGACAATTTATAAAAACATTCTTTGGCATTATTAGATCTGAAATTAGTTTGTTGGTTTCTTTTTTTGTAGTACAACTGATATCTTTTCCGTTTTTTAATAGATATTTATTATCGCCGAACTCTTTATGATTTCTATAATTCTTTATTTCATAATCATCATCCCCAATGGAAAATATGACGCATACGGATGTATTTTTACCGGATCTATGCCTTACTATAGAATCCCCCTTAAGACCTTTTGTAGTTTCATCGTATAGAGCCCAACAAAGAGAATCGAATATAGATGTTTTTCCTGATCCATTAGAACCGGTTATAACCACAAATTTATTTGTAGAAAAATCTAATTTAAGTTTTTCATGTACTTTGAAATTCTCAAGTACCACAGATTTTATATTCACAACTCTCATATAATCATCCCTTCTTTTATAGAATAAAGTTCATTTTTCCTGAGTGTTTTTTTATAATTGATATACGATAAAAAGAATTTCTCAATTTCTCTACTATAGATAAATTTTTTGAAAATATATTTAAATACTTCCTTTTCGTTTATTAATACCCCATCCAAAAAAATCATAATATTTGTTGATCTCCCAGTCGCCAATTTTCTACACAAAACGGAAAGACTATTGGTACCTTTTTCTTCATATCCGCGAATTCTATCTCCATAAAAGTATTCGAATTGTAATCTTTTTCTATCTTTACGATTTCGTATAAATTTCAAAAACTTTTTATCTGTTTCTATAAAACCTTCTAACAAAACGTTATCTTCTACAGATTTTATTATAAAATACATGATAGTCTCAAATAAATCTTTTCTACAATCAATACTAGATAATAGATCTAATATCATAGAAAGAATATTTGTATCAAACACTAGATATTTATCGTCCCCTCTCATACATTTTCTATATATAGAGAAAGGTATTTCTTTTTCTTCCACGCATTTAAGTATATGAAATAAAGAAAATCCTAATCTATTATAATAAAGATCCATTTCTTCTTCTCCCAACTTACAAAGAAGAGGATATTGCTCTATATATAGATTAGTATCATTTAACATCTTGTCAATATAAGAAAAACTCCGTCCGGTTTCAAAAATCAGATAGTTTAAATATATTTTTTCCGGACAATATTGTTCCAAACAAGGAAAATCTATATCTCTAATATAATTGGTCATATTAATCATATAATTATACCTAAATTCCCATAACAAGATAAGCATTTTTCCATACAACTTAAATAGTTTATATATTTGTTGAAAAATATATTAAGTCCATTCATATCTTCGATATACTTATATTCCAATTCCGTAAATAAATATGATATAGCATTTTTCACAGACAAATATTCGCCATTGTATTTTATGAACATTCCTCTGATTCTTGGACGATTTAGTAATCTATATACTTCTGAAATGCTCCTACATCCTTTTTTCTTAAATCCAGAACTTATATTTCCAGAAACATATACATATGGAGATCTGTGTTTAGTTGCATCTCTATTTACTATATTTATAAAATGAGATCCCCCTGATTTTCTTTTGTAATAAATATCATCTAACCTATTAACAATAAAATAGACGGTAGTTTTATATAATGTAGAAGATTTATTATAATACAATAATAAATTACTCAACATTTTCAGAACATATGAATCGAATACACTGTATATTTCTAAACCATCTTTATAATATATACAAAAATTAGAATTTTTATTTTTATATAATTCTGAAAACATAAACGTACACATATCTCCAATACCACACATTTTATGAACAGGCTCAAAAACTTCTTTATTATTTATTTTAATTATAAAATTATATAAATATCTATCATATATTACATCCTGCTTATATGATAGATATTTTCCCCATTCATAATACAAATAATGTTCAAAAGGGATGTAATCTAATTCAGAAGGAAGCATATATTTAAGCTTTTTGTTTATAGGTATAGTTTCTATATATTTTTTTATATCAAACATATTATTTCCATATATAATTATTTATAAGATAACTCCACTTTTTAAAGAAAATTCATTCGAATTTTCGTACTTTTTAATCAAGTATGAATAATCCAAAAAATTTTTCAAAAAATCCATAAAAGCAATATAGTAATCTCTATTTCTATAATCGTCAAATCTATATGCACTCCAAAAACTAATATTGTATCTTTTACTAAAATACTTACATATACTTCTTAAAAAGAAAATATATTCATTATATTTGATTCCTATAGCCGGACATAGATGTTGTGTAAGTGAACAAAATTCGTATATATTGTGAGCAGATCTTAATTCAAATCTACTATACCGTCCTTCATGCATATATACTATAGGTTTTCTAAACTTAGTTTTATTTGTTCTCAATTCATCTATATAACCTTTATTTTTAACACAACAAAGTTCTTTAACTTTATCCTCATATAATGCTGATATCAATATCACAGCTTCTTCATATAACATATATTCTTTCCCTAGTTTTTTTAGATAAACCATAAGTAAATTCAGTATATAGGAATCGAATATTAAAAACTTCTCATTATCCCTACAAAAACTTATTGACAATACACTATCATCGTTCTGATATTTAAAAAAATCATATACTAAATCTCTTATATATGTTGATGTATATTCTTTTACAGTATATATGCTTTTTAAATATCTTCTACTAAAACTAAATATTACTTTATTATAAAAGAATTCCATAGAAGGTACAAATCTAAAAGAAAATCCAAATTCAAAATCCATATATCTTTCGAATGTAAATTCTTTAAAATATTCTGAATCTATAGTATTACCACTATAATTTCTCCAATTTATATCCGGATCTTCAATGTATTTTTTAACATCAACCATTTTTATTTTTTATTCCTAACGTAGATATAGCTATTTTAAGATAATTATCTCTTTCTTTTTCTGGAATATCCATTATAGCCATATACTTTTTAAATTGCTCTTCTATAGGCATAGATGTAGTAATACCTCTAACACATTCCTCTTTTTCATATTCGTGTATTATCTGAATACCCTCATATTCAATAGGAGTTTCTAATTTATTTCTTATAGTAATATAATGCCCCTCGTCAGAAAGGGATTTACATTCTTTCAATATACTATCTTTTTTAGACTCGTCATCGATATCAAAATTATAATACTTTCTATATCCTTCGGTTAGAACTGATGTAACATCAAGAGTGTCAGAATCTACTATTAAAAATCTCTTATCTTCACCAGCTTCGCTCTTTCTCAATTGTATTGAGCTTCCAACATAATATACGTTTTCTATATTCTGCGGATAGTGATAATGTCCAAGCAATACTAGATCGAATTTTTTAAGATCTTTTAAACCTATTTTACTTCTAATAGACATTCCTGAATTTACTTTTGCTTCATTTATTCCAAAATGAGAAATAAGTATTTTATTTTCTTTAGCTTCTTTTAAAGATTCTAAAACATTATTCGTCCAGGGAATTATTGTTATATTTTCTATTTCAACCGGATCTTTTACAATAGTCTTAACATTACTTGGTCCATCTAATAACTGAACGGCGCTCATAATATCCTCTCTTGAAGCTTCATCATGATTTCCGCTTAAAATATAAAACATTAAGTTATTATACTTTTCTATTATTTTTTTTAATAATACAAAAGATTTATAATGGACTACATTTTTCAGATCATTCACGTCTCCAGCAACAAATAAATTTTTTATTCCATTCTCTGTTGCATATTTACACATATTATCGAAAACAAACAAGGATTCATTCAATTTCATAGGAATCCCAAATTCATCGAATAATTTATCAGACCACATTTTTAAATGTACGTCCGCTGTTACTAAAAATCTCATAATAACTATTCCTTTAAATAATAATCCCAATAGAGGTCATTTCTGATAGTATTTGTCTTAATTCTTTACTAAAGATTTTACTGATTTCATCATAATTAATAATCATTCTATTACAAGGAAATCTAAAATTTATTCCATTGTTACATATATATAAAGTAATATGCCTTATAATTAGAGCATATATTACACGATTGTTTACTCAAATAATATATATTTTTTATAAACTTATTCATTTTCTTTATAGAAAGAACTAGCTCCCCATAACACAAAAGGAAGAGATTCCTTTTTTCCTATAGAAGATTCCATTTTCAAAAATAAGTGTCTATTATTTACAGTATTATATAGAATAAATTTTATTGGGGAATTACAAGATATTATTGGTTCGAGTTTAAATTGACCGTATCCAATTATTGGTCCGAAAACTCCATTTATTGTAATAAGATCCGTAGTAACTGGAGAATTGATATCCGAAACTGCCATACCAAAAATAATTTTGTCCAGAGTTATTGTAACACGCATCATCTTTGATTCTAACGCTCTACTAAAAATATTAGCGCATTTTAATATAGAATCATCGAATACTCCCTCGGTAATTTTATTTAAATTTCCGATACTTATATGTTTATCATATTCGTCATCGGAAACAACAGGAGACATTCTTTCTATAAATTCTTGAATAACAAATGGTACGTACACTTTTGAGATATCATTAAAAAATATGTATTTTCTAGATTCTTTATCTATATTTATGTAAAGTTTATTGGATTGTTTTTTAAGAGCATAAAGTAATTTGATCTTCTGGTCCATATTGTTAAATGCTATATTTATTTTATCGTTATTGAATATTGAAGTCATATCCATTTCAAATATATTACTTTTATTATTTCCAAACAATCTTATTCTAGAATCTTTTATTACTAAAAACTGACATCCGTTTTTAATTATATCGAGGGATTCCAAAAAAGAATCTAGTTTTTCTCCTTCTAATTCTATTAACATACTATAGGACCTTTCGGTAGATCATCATATTCTTCTTTAATATATTTGTAATAATTTTCTTCAGGTAGAAAATGTTTCGGTTCTATGGACTTCCATATACTATCATCAATATCTCTATTATCTAAAATACTGAAAAGAATAGAAGGATTCTTTTTAGTTTTAAATAGTAAAGCTATCTCTTTTCTAATCCTTTTAATTTCTGGCGACTGTTCATTTCTCGTTATTATATCCCACGACTTGATATCTATTCCGTCTAATTTTAATTTATTAACACACTCTTCATAATCTTTTAGTACGTTAGTCCTTAAATCTGAAAACTTTGTTTGTAAAATCTCTATTTTTTCTTTTACCCAATTATAAAATTCATCGGGGATTCTATCAAGCACCTCGTCCAAATTTTGTTTGTATCTCAACATTAACCAGATGTCTTTAATAGAAGTTCTGGTGATCAATTTATGTAATCTTTTATATTCCTCGAATTTTACCTTTACTCTTAGATTACTTGGACCAGTAAACCTAATTACAAAACCTTCTTTATTCTTTAAATTTAGTTCAGATAATTTCCAAATATCTTTTTTTTGTGGAAATCTCTGTACTATAGGATTATAAATTTTATTCTGTAATATTTTATCATATTGAATCTCTTTTCCAGTAGCAGTTTCTATTATTGTTATTAGATATAGAGCTTCCAATTTCCCATAATCTATAACTACTCTAAATTCCGGGGATATCAACTCAAATAAATACGTGAATCCCTGTTTAAAAGATCCTTCCGGATAATTTTTCAGAACAAGTTGTTTAGCTTTTTTAGCATGATCACTATCAAACGATCCTCGACTCGAAATTATCAATTCCTTTCCATACATTGTTACAATAATCAAACTACCATCCATTTTTTCTGTAACTTCAAAATTTTCAATAGGTAATGGATTTTTAATCTCTTCTAGATTAAAAAATTTAGAAAATGGTCTTCCTATTATTAATCCTGTATCATCTACTATTAATCCCCTACACATTAATGTTTCAAATGTCCAATTTCCTTCATACACTTGTTTCGGGGTATAGTTATAAATCCACAAATTATATAATGGATGCTTTTTCTTAGACAACAATCTCTGTTCTACTAAAATATCTAATTTTTTTAGATCAATTATATGCATTTTCAATCCTCTATATTTAGAATTTTTTGTTGGACATGTTTCCATATGCAATAAGAGCTTCGGATTTAGAAGTAGCTTCAATCTCTCCGACTATAGAATATCCTTTTCTAATTAAATGATCTTCAAAAATTCTATTTCCGAAAACCCCAAGTAGTACCGGAATTGCAAAATTAGTTACTATATCTAGTTCTGGATAATCTATAGATATTACAACTAAAAATAAACCTAATATTAAAGATAACAAAAGAACTATATACATTTTTTTGTACAATATCCAAAAAATTCCAAACAACAATGCCGGCCAAGAAAATCCATCTTTTACAGTTTCGACATAATTACCCTTATTTTTAAATATTTTAAACTTACTCATAATAACAACCTTTCTATGTTCTAAATCAAAACTATTTTAAATTCTTTTTTTTAATCTCCCAACCAAACTGATTATAAATTTCAATTCTTTTTTCAGCCGATTTTATAAATTGTCCAATTTTATTATTATAATTTTTTCTATCTTGGTCATGCAAACTCCAAACTTTTGGTCCCTCCATGTCAACAAGATCTATTACCACTGGTTGCAACTTGCCTTCTACCTCTCTCAATATTCTTCCAACCGCCTGTTCTACATTTCCCGTAGGAGTGGTTAGAATTAAACAATCTAAAGATTTTCTACTATTTCCATCTCTGGCAGCTTGATATGTAGCAAATACTACTTTTTTTGTATGAAAAGCATCATCCATATCAGTTATATCAGAAACAGAAAGTATTTGTTCTTTTGATGCTGTTGGCATAAAAATTCCAACATCCTCTTTCTTTATTTCACATTTTTCAGCCATTTTTATAAGAGTATTTATATTTTTTCCAAGAACAAGTATAGTTCTATTTCCTTTTATATAAGCATCTCTTATTATAGAACTTACTTTTTCTATATATTTATCTATTTTAGACATCTGTTTCTCGTATCTTGAATATTGAAACTTTCCTCCCCACATTATATATTTCTCATATTTAGAATATACTCCGAATGAAAAATATAACATATATACTATCGGTTTTAATATCTCTCCATCTTCTGGTTTAAAATATGTTACTTTTCCTAGATGATATTCTAATACATCGCTATTATCAAATCTTCTGGGAGTAGCCGACAAACCATATACTCTAGAACAATTTAGACTTAATGAAACTTTGGAAAACACTTCTGGTCCTATAGTAGTATGACACTCGTCAAATATAGCTACTCCTATATTACAATTAAGTAGTTCCTCAACAAATTTTTCATTATTTAATCCACTTATTATAGTCTGTACTGTACTTATAATTATTGGTTTTTTAAATATAGTAGAAAACTTTTTGGTCTTCAACAATCCTATATCATCTTCAGAAAGATTAGTAAAATTTAATATTTCATTTTTCCACTGAGATACTAGAGATAGCTTATGTGTTAATATTATAGTCTTTTTTCCTATACCACATATACCAGCTATTGATATAACCGTTTTACCACTTCCCGGTTCTAATTGTAGTATTCCATTTTTATTATATTTAAAAAACTCTATAGCAAGTTCTTGTCTTCTACTTCTAGGAATTACTTTGGATAATACACTGATATCCTCGCCTAATATAGATTGATCTACAATATTATCATTAACAGGATAGAATCTTGGTACAATTATACCATTAGAGTTTGTAATAAATAATTCCATTTTATACAGCGAATCATCCCAATTTACTACAACTCTAGTTAAATGTTTTTTTATTTTTAAAAATTCTGGATGATCCACTGGAATTAAAATTCCAGATTTTTTAACTATCATATTTATAATATTTTTATTTTATTTTTTCGAACTCCTTATCCAAATTTTCAAATTCTTTAAAATCCACTACATTAATAGTATTGAAATATTGATTTAATATTTCTGGATAATTTTTCCTTAAATTAAGAAGCTGGTCTTTTAAAATCTTTTTATACTCCCAATAGTTTGCGTTCTTTAGATTATGCAACAGAGATATATAACTATCGGCAGTCATTATTGTTCTAATTGTTATCAAATTATTACTTAATGGAAGAAAAGACATTCTCTCTACATTATCCAGATCCGTACAATTATCTAGTTTAATTGCTATATCTTTAGAATGATCAAACAATTCGTCTGCTAGTTTTTTATATTCCGGATTTTTCGTTATGTTATCGGAAAACAAGTACCTCTGTAGATCTCTAGAAGCATATACTATAGTTCTTATATCTAGAATTCTACTTAGTAACAGATCTATCAATGAAAATTCTGTTATCTCAAAAGAGCATTTAAGAAGAGTGTTTCTTAAAATAGGACTCTTCTTATTGTCAGCTTGTTGAGGTTGATCTAATGAATCAAATAATGTTTTAACTATAGTCCATAACATTTAGTAACAACTATCCTCCTTTACAAAATTCGATATAATTTTCTTATCTTCGAATAAACGTACCTCTTTTATATCTATATTTTTTCCTCTTAATATTTCAGGAAATATTGAATCTTTTAAATATATAATTAAATTTTCCGAAGTTGGTTCCATTGGAAGAAGATATATTCTCATATCTTTTGTTATATCAGTAGAAAATAAAACTTCAACAATGGGATCTTTTGAATATAATATTAAAGAATAGTCAAAATTTTCTTTAATCCATAGATCTATAACCTCCAAGGGAGAATTCGATCTAATTTGTTCGATTTTCTTGTTTTTATCTATATAGATTACTTCTAACATAAAATTATTTCCATGAATATTACTCCTTAAATCATTACAATTAAATAACTTACGAGCAGCACAAAATTCAAATATATAAGAAATAGAAATATCATTATTCATAGCAATACCCCATATACTATTTATAATTTTTCCTGATAGTTTTCGGCTGCTTCTACTTCCATTCTATCTATTTCTACATCCCTATATTCTCTCTCTATATCTTCTATAGCTTCTGCATCATGATCAACTAACATCCATTGATGAACTCCATCATCACATATAACATCTGTAACCACTCCTCCATAAACAAAAACTACAATCTTGCTCATAATTTTATCCTTATATTATTATACCAAAATAAAATGATTTACCATATTCTACATATGGTTCCGGATACACGAACTCAACTTTCAATCTATCCTAATTATATATAGAATACGTCATTGCTCCTCCAGTTACAAAAGAATTTAAAAAATACCCATTCTTATACATACACCTACTGTATCTTTTATATAAAAACACCCCATTTTCTAGTATAAGTTCTCATCTCTATAAATATATCTATTTTATTCTTATTACAATACTTTTTATATTAATTATAAGTTTATTTAATTTCTTATACTCCTTACTTCCTTCTTTTAAGGTTTTAAGACCATCTTCCAAATACGAAACAGAATCGGTTAAGTATTTTAACATTTCTGGTAAAGAAGATATCATTTTAGATCTTTTTTCTAGTTCAGAATCGTTTCTTCCGAACACGTGACATATATTTCCTACGGATTGAACCTTTTCATACATATGATCTACATATATTCTTTCCGTAAATGGTTTCTTAGATAAAGACCAATCGTCTGGTATAGAATCTACTTTAACTGGTATTTCTTTTGGTTCATCGTTCTCTTTTAATTTTCTCGTTCTTTTTCTTCTTTTGATTTTTCCTTTAGATCCTATAATTATCTTTTCGCCGTCAAAAATCAAAGCCAACATTAGCATATTGTTCTGATTTTTCATAACTGTTAAATAATCAACCAGAGATTTTTTATCGATAAATGAAGAAAATAATCTGCTATTTGGATAGCAGATTATTTTTGTAGAAAACGGTTTTTTATCTATAGATATTGTAGTTCTAGATATTTTTCCATCCTCTATATTATAAATAGCATGAATATTTTCTTTAACAGAATTTATTATTATCTTTGACGATAAAGCTGTTAATACAGAAAAATTTATATGAGGTCGTAATTTATCTATTGACTTTCCTATTAATTCTGTCAAAAAATCTTTGGAAATTGTTTCTTTTTCATTAAACGGAAATCCGGTTCCATTATCCATAACAGAAAAGAATTTTTCTTTAGTATCGACAGTTATAGCTATTCTATTATAAAGTCTATTCTTAGAAAATTCTTCTCCAGAATTTCTTATTAAAAATTTCAACAAAGAAATAGAACTTTTATCTCCTCCAGTATACAATCCAAAATTGGATCTTATATATGATGTATCATTACTTTCTTTTATAGAAATTACATTTTTTGGCATATTGTCTCCGATGCCGAATAACTAACTGGGCGATCTGGGGTTAGCAAATCGCTCAATAGCATTCTAAAGATTACTGTTTAATATTATTAATCCATTTCGGAAATTCTTTACCTTGATACACCTTTCTATTTTTACATCTATCAACAAAATGTATAAACGAATTCGGATCGAGTTCTCTTAAAATATACGGAAAAGTGGATTTTGTTGTATCTAATATATCTCTATCAAAAAGTTCCCTAGCTCTTTTTTCAGCTAGAGCCCATCCCCATTTTTTATTTATTGTCTTATCTTTAGGAGACCGAACAGAATATCCAATATAAACTTTATTTTCTTCTAGAATTGCAACAAACGTTGCGCATCTAATCATTTCGTTTCCATTCTTATCATAACTGTTCAGGTACTTAATTGTAGATTCCTTTGTTGGTCGTCCAAATTCTTCGACATTATTTACCAATACACTCTCTTTTATAATATTTTTGTTCATGATTTGTACTTTCTTATAGGTATAGTTTTATTCCATCTTCTATAGTGATTTCATTTCTTTCATTGTAAATATTTAATAATCCTGTTTTTGTTCTTATACCCTTTTCTACTTCTTTTAACTCTGATGAGTAGTAATTAATATCTTTTGAACTATTTGGTATCATTTTTACAGGTTCTTGAGATACACCGAATCCAAATCCTGCTACTCTCCTAAATTTAGCATCTGGATCTTTCATTACAGATAGAATATTTTCTAGTATAGTCTTCTTTTCTTTGAGATATTCTATATCTTTCAATAATGAAAAAATAGTTCCTTGAAACTCTGATTCATTTATTATGAAATCCAAATTAGACCGTATAATAGACTCTGTTAAATTGGATAGTAAATTCCGAGTAAAAATAAATCTATCGATTATCTCTTCCAATGTATCGGGATTCCCATAAGTTAAATCTGGGTTTTTGTATACAAATTCTCGTACTGAGCTCTTTAATTGAGAAACCTCATTTTTCAAAATACTCTCTATCATCCTTGCTTTACTAACTTTAATTTTCATATCTTCTCCTTAAAAATTTCCAATTCTTTTTGACCGAAACAATATTTGATATATATAGTAAATATTAATTTTGATATTCTACACAATCAATAATTCGAATATTTTTTCATCAGACTTGTATTTATTATTAAATCTGTTGAATAGCTCATCAATATTATCCTTATTAAGATTATTTAAAAAAACAAAGATCGAAACTTTCATGAGAAATAGAATTCGAAATGACACAAATGATTATTGAATTATGACTATTGAAAATAGGCTACAGATACAATTATAATAGATTGACTTTTGAATGTTCTGTGCTCTAATTCCGTTTGGTATTATATACCTAAAAGTGAATCAATTTCTAATTACTCGCTCCGATCTTTGTACTATTAATATTCAATTCCAATATTCATGATTAGTTTAGTATCTACAAAAGAATATTTATGCAGAAGAGATATTATATCATCTACAGCATTATAAATTCCTTCTATTGAATATGTGTTATCCAATCCATTAAGAGTATCTATCTCTTCCGCAATCGATATATCTTTTTCTAATATAGAAACTAGCTCATCATATAATAAGTGTTTTTGCATTTTATATTATTTATTACCAGGGAAGATCCGAATCATCGTTAGTAACAGGAAACGATTCTTCATCTGGCATTTCGGCTTGATTTGAATATTCTTCTGTTGGATTCGAATTTGCTCGAAATTTCCCTTGTTCTGGAGATTTATCATTCTCTATACTATATATAGAACTGTTTAATACTGATCTCAAACAATCAAATTTAGAAGATTCATATTCCAAATTTTTAGCACAATTTTCCATAAAGGAACTAAATCTTTTAAGTTCTAAGCTTCTCAGATTATAAGATACCCAATTTCCTGTCCCTTTGGGTGGTATAATAGTCAGTCTAATAGTCCCAGTAATCTGTCCGTCTTTTTTAGCCGGTTCTACAACAAAATAGCTTTTTTTACCATCTCTATAATGTTCCAATACGAGTTTTCCAATATTATCTTTATTTTGGTCTTTTTGATTGAATTCTCCCTTCACAATAAGAGGAATAGCCATAAATAGTTTCCAACATTCTTCCACACTTAAAGAAATAATTGCAGCGTTTTTATGGTCAAATCTCTTTTCACCCTTCTGTGCTCTACCAGTAGCTTCTTTATTAAGAGTTGGAGCAATCTTTATTCTAGCTTTTTGAAATCTGTCACATATTCCCCATTCTATAGAAGAAGTCATTGGGTTATAACAAATAGCATTGGACGGATTAAATTTAAACAGTAACGATTTTAATTCTTTAATAAATTCCATGTAAATTCCTCAATATCAAATATTTATTCCGATATTCAATAATAGAAATTCGGATATTTTGCGATTATAATACTATTTAATAAACTACTACGCTCTTTAAGAATATAGTTTCCTATCAATTTCCTGAATTAAATTCAATGGAAAATAAAACATTAACCTATAAGAGATTTCATTTCTTTCTGTTTAGGTATTACTGATGGTTGGTTAGCTGATTTTGGAGGTACTTTTCTTATATTTGTTTTTGATATCAATCTAGACGTTGGAGGTGCTACATCTTCTGATTTTTTTGCTTTATCTACACTTTGTGTTTGTCTTGTGGGTCTAGCTATAGTTTTATCATAGAAAATCTTTCCACTGGCTACTTCAATTACACTATCTTTTATTCTAGCCAATCCCATACCATTCATTGCAAATAATAATTTATTCGGAATTCCTCTAAGTTCGATATCAATATCTGGAACAAGATTTAACAAAATCTTTCCGGATCCACACGTATACGACCTTAAAACTCCTTTTATTTCCGTTGGTCCATGTTTGATAACTATCATACAATTCTCCTATTTATGATTTATTTTCATCCATCTCATAATGTTTAGAGATTTCGCTCATTAACCCTTGGATAAATGGTTGCCCAAAAATTGAAGCCAAAATCACCATTGTAGCATCTATAATAGAACTATTAATTGCTATAGACACCACAAATGCTCCTGTGAACATTATAATATATGCTAATGATTTAGTCGATATTGTTTTTAACATCTTGAATTCCCTTGTTTAATAGATTTAAAATTTCAGAAGATATTCCTTTAGTAGATACCGAGCATATTAATATATCTCTATTTGTTCCATGAGAACCACCAGTAATCCATATAGAGACACTATCTACTTTTTCATTAAAATCATCTGGTTTCAATATTACTTTAACCCCAACATCCCAACCATTGGTAACTGAGGTTATTCCACTTTTACTACTTCCTAATCTACTGCATCCAGCAGCGGATGTTCCTTTGACTATTCCTATATATCTAGCCATTTACTTTCCCAAAAATTTGTATATTTTAAACTTCTTCTGAGTACGATTCTTCTGAAGATTCTTCTAATACTCTCTTTATAAAAAGATCATATGAATCCTTATCTATATATACCATAACCCACTTAAATAAGTATGGAATATTCAATTCCGACTTTCTTATTAAACTTAGAAATTCCTCCTTCTCCATATAATTCTTAGTATAAAATTTGTTAAGAAAAAGGTAATCTATTAAGTCCACTTTCACAAATAACAACAAATCTTTTATTTTACTAGATAAATCCTCCACTCTTTCTGTATCGTTTAAAAACAATTTTAAATTATTTAGAGAATATACGCTAATAATATTTCTCAACGACCGTATCCAAAATCCTACGGGAGATCTCTTTAAATTTTCAATATAGTATGATAACGTAGATCTAGAAATTCTCAAATTAATAGATTTTAATAACATATTTTGATCATATAAATAAAGAGATTTTGCATTTTCTTCTTCCATTACAGAATCGTCTATAGATTTATCCGGTAACGTGCTTAATACCAAATCATCGTACATAAAAATCCCCACATTATTTTAAATTTGTCCTCGATGCATATATGTTATCTGAGAATAAAGATAAATATCAGAATCAGTTAACTTTTTATTTTTTTTATCAATATTCCCTATACACTCTAATATGTTCTTGGAATATTCTTTAGAATAATTCCAACATTTTAAATAATAACCAATACTATCTATTGAAATAAGTCGTATGCAATCAATAAATAATTTGTCTATATAATTCATTAATATATTTTTTGGAGTATATTTTTTAACAAAAGACCAATAACATAATTGATTTATTAATTCGTCTACTATATCCTTTGCTTCACTATCCCCAGAAGTTCCACTATAATCTAACTCTTCTATCGTATTCAGATAATTTTCACACAACTTTACATTATTTATATTTTTTATAGAAAAATCTATAATTTTATTTACAAAATTATTAGATTCTATATAACTATTTATTTTATCTATTTCTCCATTATTACCAAAAAACAATTTGGATAATTGGAGACATCTTATAAAAACACCATCAAATGTCCTATCATCATAAGTTTTTAATAAACGATCAAAAATAATTTCTCTATTCATATATTAATTCCTAGTAAAAAACATTCACAATATCCATCAAATTTATCCGAATAATATATAGGAATCTCTTTTATCATACTGAATTCTTTACAAAATTTGGCATAATATATTTCATAAGAACATGTTATTCCATTATTACAATAATTACAAAAACAATATGATTTATCTGGTTCAAACTCAACAAATCTAATCTTAGCCTTCTCGAATAAATTCATATATATTCCTAGAAAAAATATTCATTTCAAACCTCCTCATAATTTAATATATATAATAAAGATTATATTTCTATTCCAACCGAGTACGAATCCATTCAATTCATGATAAAATCTAAATAATATTCTATTGGTATAGACGAATGTTGCCTATTAATAATCCACTATCAAGTATATTACTAAAAGTTTTTTATACGTTACCAAAATATCCGAATTAATATCTACTATTTTTTATAATTATTCTATCCGAAGAGATATATTCTACATTTATTACAGAATAATATCCAAAAAATATGTTGTAGATTATGCCATTATAAATAAATTCAAATATATTAACGCTCCCAAACTTAGGAAGGATTCTCATATAATTATACCTATATTTAAAATCTCCATAGACCAAACATGTCTGGGATATATATTCTCGTATCCACATTCTGGATACATATTATTACAGAAACTAGTATATTTTTCACAATCTTTCCAAAAAGGACCATAATAATTCTTCATTTGTGAAATTTCTAATAATCTTTTTTCTATCTCATCATCTTTAGTATCTAAAGCCCAATCTACCCACGATCCATATTCGCAATATTTACAAAAACTATATGTTTCTAAATCCGAATAAAAATACAATTCTTTTATAATAGAATATGGATTCATATTTCCACCCCGTGTTCAAAAATATAACAATTTCCACAAGGTAAAATATCTCTCTCTAAAAAATCAAAATCTTTTATATTGATCATGTGAAAATTCTTACATAAATAATATTTTTTATCGGATAGCCTAGAAAATTCTTCTTTAGTACAATCCATAAATAGATCTCTTTCCAAATATAATCTACAATAATGACAAAAACTTAATTTTTCTATCCTACTTTTGGAAAAAGTATAGTAATGTATTTTAAACAATCTCAATTTTTTCTCGAAAAAATTCATATCATTATTCCTAGAATAAAAGAATCCATATTCGAAAAAATAAAACTTTTCAATAATTCATCATAATCGATATTAGAACATCCTACAACATCGTTTTCAGAATTATAGCATCTACAAATATTTCTTCTAAAACATTCTTTACACAATATACAAAAAATATTATCTATACTTGGATATCTATAAATACTATATTTAATTGTATGGTTATAAATAAATTCAAAAAAATTCATATTATCACTCCATCGGTTAATAAATCTAAATATATAATATTATATATTGTACAGATATCACTGATTGTAGTCCAACAATGATTATAACTCACAGCACAATCAAATTTATCGGGACATTTATTACACATTAACATAAATATATTCTCTTCATTAGGACAATTTATATAAATATCTTTATCCATATTCTCATATAAAAATTTAAATATATTCATAATAACTCCCTTTCAATATTTAATATATATATTAAATATTGAAATAGAATCATATTTTTTATTTATTAAGGAGAAATGAAATGTCTGAATGGACAAGCGTAAAAGGATTTATAGAGATAAAAAAATACAATACGGCGAGAGAATCAACAGATAAGCTTAAAAATATAATTGGAAAAATCCAAAACTACAACTCCAAAGATTACAACCCAAAGGATACAAAAATTCCTTGTGGATCAGAGGGAAGTTTAAATTACGTAATAAATAAACCTCTTAAATTAAATTCCTTTATATGGGCCTATGTCACTATCTTTGGAAATCTTCGAGATTTCGGCATAAAAGATTTTAATACAATCAAATATTGGTTAAATTGTATTAAAGACGGAGTATTAAACGACGAAAAGTATATTGGAGATGTTTTATTAGAAATAAATTTTCCGACAGAAATATATCTAGTACGATATGACGAAGAATCAGGAGAATTTGTATATTCTATATTATAGAAAGGATAACCATACAATGTTAGAAAAAGACGAGACCGATCACAACCTCATAGAATCGGTAATTGATTCTATGCAAGAATTAAAGAGAATTATTGACAAACGGGAACGATTACAGAAACTATTCAATTCCAACGAAGACGTATCGAACCTTATTTCTAGAATGAAAACTAGATATGAGGGATCCGAGATAGTTCCGGAATTGAATTCTATACTCAGTTCTTTGAAAGTAAATGATTTCAAAAAAATTAAGGACTCAATAAATAAAGTTCTAGAATATGCAAACTCTTCGGAGTTCAGTTTAATAGATTTAATAAGAACAAAAGAGTATATATATATCGAAAAATGGGCAGCTGAAAGGATTAATTTAAATAACAGTTAATCCACCATCCACATCAGAACAGACTTCACTAATGGAACGAATACATCTCGTCCAATTTTTTATCAGATTTGTATACCAATCGACAACGATTCAATAATAATAACTTCTTCTAATTTATTATATATATAACTCGGATCGCTATCTATCTGATCCTCTCTAATAAAAAACAATCGTTTCGATATATTGAATATTATTATAATTCTACCACCTATATTAGTAACTATTAAAAACAAATATATATCTGAATCATTCAAACAATTAACAATAAGATGTTTACAGTATTTAATAGATAACGAATATTTTATCAAAACAGTAATTTTTGAAGTAATAAAGAATTGTTCTGACATTATTTCATCATTATATCTTGTATATATAGTTTCAGATAATTTCGTAAACTTACATTCTCATTTTTCTAAATATATTTATATCTCTACTCCATAAGAAAATATCTCGCATTTGGACATAAATAGATGAGACATATTAAAACAGAAAGTATCTAAAATTTTAAAATGTTCACAAGCACTAGAAAAAGAATCATATTTCGATATACATGTAATCTTCAGAGAACAATATTTAATATATATATTAAATATTGAAATAGAATAATATTCTTATTTATAAAGGAGTAATAATAATGAATTCAAATAATTCCGAAGACATACAACAGTCTATGTTTGAAAGAAATAAAAAATATTTTATGGACCATGAGGATGAATTAAAAGACAGATATCCAGAATTATATGTTGCTATTCATAATGACACTATTCTCGGTACCTGTAAAGATCTTGGTTCGTTAGCAGGATGGATTTACCGTAAATATGGAAATATTCCTTTTTATGCTTCAATTCCAGGTGAAAATCGAATAGAACACATCGATTTTCCTATTTGTTAGGAGAGAATACTTAAATGAGAACAAACAAAGAAAAAAATTAGAAGCTCTTAAAGAGATGTATCTGATGGAAATAGAAGATCTTGATGAAAATGAATTTGTAAGAGATATAGATAGATTTCTATATTGTATGAAAAATCGTATAGAGGAAGGAGATCTAGTGTTTTTTAATTGTGATGAAGATAGCGACTAAGATCTTCCTTTAGATTTCATTTATTCTTTCGTCTGAAAAATGACCTCGGAAAGGTTATTTTTTTATTTATAATATGAAAATACTAAATTCCCACAGTCCCATATCCTATCGTAACCGTTGAGTTGCATATTTTGCCACTCGGTTAAGCTAGGATCGAAGGATTCTAGTTTGGATTCTAATTTGTGTTTTTGAAAACTTAGTCTATTATATCTAGTTAGATCCGATCCATTTACATAATAGTAAGAAGGATTGGATTCACCTATCAACTTAAACCCGGCAGATTCATATGATTTTCCAGTTCCGTATCGTTTATCTACATAAGTGATAATTGAAGAATTGTTTATTTTTGATATAAGTTTAGACAGTCCTCCGATTATAGTAGTATTTATTTTATTGCAAAAACGAAGAATCTCTATTTCATAATTGGAGTCAAATCTGGGCTTTCCAATAGTAAGAATTGAAACCAATTTTTCGTCATAGAAAAGACCGGAGTGTTCTCCACTAATATAACCCTGAAGATGATTAGAATCTAAAAAATTAAATGCCGTGTCTTTATCTACAGGTTTGACAGTACATTTCCTAGCCGGAATTTTATTAATAATGAGATTGAGCTTAGATTTAATTACAGATTTAACTACTTCCTTTTTAAATATCCACTCATCTTCAAATATATGAATGAGTTGAATACCTTTTTCTTGGCACTGAAAGGTTTTATTGAGATGGTAGTTTTTATCTTTGCCTTGTAACTCGGAATGCCAATGGAGTCCATTAAATTCGATAGCTAAATTTTTAGATGGAATATAAATGTCTAATTCTTTACCAGATAAAATAGATCTATCATTATTTGTTACGTCGGGAAAATAATTATATACAAAATCATATATTTCTTTTTCAGATAATGATGATCTTATCAATAGAGGAAAACATTTTGGACACCTAGGAATTTTACCATTATCCATATTATCTTCGAATATAGTGTTACATTTAGTACAAGTCCAGGGATATATATGTTTTACGTTACCGAATTCTTTAAAATCTTCCAATGTAAAATTCGGAGTAACCATTCCTTTCAATCTATCAGACTCTATTATTTTATTATAAAATTCCATCCTTCTGGACATAATAATTCTTTCTTGAATTTGTGGTAATTCAAAAACATTTGTTACTCCGTACTTTCTTAAGCAAGTATCTTTGAATTTTTCTCTAACTACCTTAGATCTGTTTGGATTAGTTTCTCCGTATTTCTTTAGCCATGTTTGTTCCCTTTTATTTCTAACTTCTTTAACTTTAAAAGAGTTATCTACTCCAAATCTCTCCAAACACGTTTTTTTATATTTTTCTCTAACAATATTAGACTTGTTAGAATTCGTTACTCCGTATTTGTTTAAACAAGTATTTTTGAATTTTTTCAAGATCTCTTTCGATTTCATTGGATGATCTGTTCCATATTTCTTTAAACATGATTCTCTTCTTTTCTCTATTATACTTTTAGATTTTAATATACAATCTACTCCGTATTTTTCTAATATCGTTTTTTTCATTTTGTTTTTAGTTTCTTCTGATTGAAAATTCCAAATAACTCCATAACGTTCTAAATTCGTTTTGTTTAATTTCTTTTTTATATCTTCAGATTGCAAAGGAAACTCAGATCCATATATTTCTTTACAAGTAGCCTTAGCTTTATTTCTAACCTCTTTAGAATTTGCAGAACATTTACTAGAACAGTATTTTTGATATCCTTTTTCCAATGAAATTAAAGATGTTTTTTTATTACAATTTTCATTTGCACAAATTCCTTCTGTATCACATAATTTTAGATATTTATCGTAATAATCTATAGCTAAAATTTTATGCTTTAATAAATGTCCTCCTAATCTAGAAAACGATATAAATTCTCTACCACAAATGTTACATTTTATCATTCTTGCATTCCATTTCTCTAAATTATTCTATCGTATACATAATTCCCACAATCCCAGATTCTGTCATAACCGTTGAGTTGCATATTCTGCCACTCGGTTAAGCTAGGATCGAAGGATTCTAGTTTAGATTTTAATTTGTGTTTCTGAAACTGTATTCGATTGTATCTAATTAGTTCATTTCCTTTTATATAATAATAGGAAGGATTTGATTCTCCTTTGAATTTAAACCCAAC
>Ga0172369_10000629_pt1 | contig 52381 bp, 32 predicted proteins | sample LakKiv25m_FD_114539 | JGI IMG/M metagenome (GOLD analysis project Ga0172369, IMG submission 114539) | Freshwater microbial communities from Kabuno Bay, South-Kivu, Congo - kab_022012_11.25m | ecosystem: Environmental > Aquatic > Freshwater > Lake | place: Democratic Republic of the Congo...
CGGCGCAGGTGTCGGCCCAGACCGTGCTGCGCTACGCCGACGGCGCACCGGCGCTGGTGACGGCTCCGCTGGGTCGCGGCCTGGTGGCGGTGCTGACGACGACGTTGGATCGCGACTGGACGGATCTGCCGCTGCAGCCGGGCTATCTGCCGTTGCTGCATGACCTTGCCGTGGCGCTGGCCGGCGAGCGCGGTCTGGAGCGGCGCGGCGCCATCGAGATCGGCGACGTCGCGATCCTGTCTCGCGACGAGCGCGCGGATCAACTCGAAGTTCAACTCGAGGGCGGCGGCGCCATGACGCGCATCGTCTTGCAGGCTGCGGCGCAGCGGGGGCGTGGGTGGCAGGTGGCGGGGCTGCTCGAGCCGGGCCGCTACACCGCCACAGAATTGCACGCCGGCACGCCGATCACGTCGCGCAGCATCATTGCCGTGCCGCCGCCTTCGGAGAGTGACCTGGCCGGCCTGGCTTCCGGGCCGCTGGTGAACCAGGCGAGGTCGGATCGCGGCGCCGGCCACCAGACGCCCAAGGCCCCGGGATGGACCGCGATTCTCATGCTGCTTTTTGGCCTGCTGATCCTGGAGGGGGTGATCCTGGCACGCGGCAACTGGCGGCGGCCCCCCGGCCATGGGTTGGTGGAGAAGCACTAACGTTTTGGAGGTTTGATGCCCACCATCGAGCAAGTGCGCGGACCCTGCGTCGAGGCGCGCCATCCGTTTTCGGCTGTCCGCGTGCAGGCCGGTCGCACGGACATGTGGCTGGGTGCGCCGGTGTCGTCGACGTGGCGTTCGGCGGCCAAGCCATTCCAGCTGGCATGCGCCTTGGAATTGTTGGGAGATCCAGACCTGGAAGAAGCCGAATTGGCCATCGGCGCCGCCTCGCACAGCGGCGAGCCGGTGCACGTCGATCTGGTGCGCGCCCTGCTGCAGCGCTTCGGGGTCGCCGAGTCCGACCTGCGCTGCGCCGCACATCCGCCAGCGCATGAGCCGAGCGCCTGGGCCATCCTGCGTGCGGGAGGCCGGTTCACCGACATCCACAACAACTGTTCGGGCAAACACACGTTCATGCTTGCAGCATGCCGCAAACAAGGTTGGCCGCTCGACTACCTGCGCCCCGATCACCCGTTGCAGCAACATATTCGCCATCGCATCGCGGTGTGGTGTGCGCGCATCCCTGATTTTGCCGTCGATGGTTGCGGCGCGCCGACTTTTGGCTTGCCGATTGCCGCCTTTGCTGAAGCATGGTGCAGACTTGCCGAGGCGATGGCGGCGGTGCGCGATGGCTCGGCGCAAAAGGATCAGCCCCGTCTGGGTCACATCGGCCTGGCCATGTCGCACCGCCCGGATCTGACCTCCGGCACGGGTCGCCTCGACTTGCACGTCCTGCAGGGAGCGCGCGAACCCATGGCCGTCAAGGTTGGCGCCATGGGCCTGTTTTGCATGGCATTTCCCGAGCGCGGTTGCGGTGTCGCCGTCAAGGTGCACAGTGGCAGCAGCGAGGCGCTCGGGCCGGCCGTGGCCGAGGCCCTGGAGCAGTTGGTGCCCGACGCGTGGCAACTGCCCCAAGACTGGCCGTGGCACACGCTGCGCAACGTCGCCGGACGCGAAGTCGGTGTCCTGCGCGTCGCTGAGTAGCCGCATCATCAAGTACTTAGGGGTGTCGTCATGAAGCCCGCCGTTCTGCCCGCGTGCCCGAACTTCTCCTCCGGCCCCTGCGCCAAACGCCCGGGTTGGCGCCTCGCCGCCCTGAACGGAGCCGTGCTGGGCCGCTCGCATCGTTCCAAGCCCGGCAAGTCTCGTCTGCAGGACGTGATCGAATATTCCCGCAAGATTCTGGGCATTCCGGCCAACTATCGCATCGCAGTCGTCGCCGGTTCGGACACGGGCGCGGTCGAACTGGCGCTGTGGAGCCTGCTCGGCGCGCGCGGTGTCGATCTGCTGGCCTGGGAGACGTTCGGCTTGACCTGGGTGGCCGATGTGGTCAATCAGTTGAAACTCAAAGATGTGAGAACGTTTTCCGCGCCATTCGGGCAACTGCCCGACCTCGATCGCATCGATTTCGCACGCGACGTCGTCTTCACGTGGAACGGCACGACGGCCGGCGTGCGCGTGCCGCAGCGCGACTGGATCCCGCAAGACCGCGAAGGCTTGACGATTTGCGATGCCACGTCGGCCGCGTTCGCCATGGAACTGCCGTGGGACAAGCTCGACGTCATCACGTGGTCCTGGCAGAAGGTCCTGGGCGGCGAAGCGGCGCACGGCATGCTCGTGCTCAGCCCGCGCGCAGTGCAAAGGCTTGAAACGTATATACCTTGCTGGCCGCTGCCCAAGCTGTTTCGTCTGACCAGGGGCGGTCGTATCGTCGAGGGCATCTTCCAAGGCGAGACCATCAATACGCCGTCGATGCTGTGTGTCGAAGATGCGCTGGATGGTTTGCGCTGGGCCGAGTCAGTCGGCGGGTTGCCGGGGCTGATCGCTAGGTGCCAAGCCAACTTGCAGGCGCTGGAAGCCTGGCAGGCCCGCACGGCATGGATTCGCTTTCTCGCCGAAGATCCCGCGAACCGCTCCTGCACTTCGGTGTGCTTTGCGTTCTGCGCCCCGTGGTTGCTGGCTCTCGATGACGAGGGCAGGCAGGCGTTCCAGAAGAAGTTCGTAGCATTGCTGGAGTCGGAGGGCGCCGGACTGGACCTCGGCGCGTACCGCGACGCGCCAGCCGGACTGCGCATCTGGTGCGGCGCGACGGTGGAGACGGCGGACGTCCAGGCGCTCTTGCCGTGGCTGGACTGGGCCTATGCGCAGTTGGCGGCCCCGCCGCCTCCCGTTTGACGGTCACAGCATCCGTGCCGGCGCGACAGCGTCTGCAGCCAAACCAGACAGGGGCAACAGTACCGGCCGACAATCCGCATTCCACACCAGGACATGGCCGTCGCGACCGGGGAAATGCGGCATGAGGCGTCGATCCTCTTGGACTGTGATGTGGTTGACCCACAACACGTCATCGCCCAGATCGGGGGCATTGTTCGGACGCCAAAAGACGAAGTGCACGCTCGGATCGGCCGCGCAACGCGGGACGAAGGGGCGCGGCGCAAACACGATCGCCTGGTGCAGATGGGCATTTTCCACGGCTTTTTCCGGCATGGCGATGGCGCGCGCCATGCGCCCGAGCGCCCCCAGTTGCGAAGGCAGGTAGCCGACCGGCGCAGCGAGCAAGGCAGCCAGCACGAGCCCCACCGGCAGCAAGTGCAGCGCCTCGGTGCGGCGCCGCTGGCCTGGCAGGTGCACGGACGCCGCCAGGTCGCGCAGTTCGGCCAGCCCGAGCACGCTCAAGACCAGCAGTGGGAGCGCCAGTTCCTGGTAGTGAGCTGCGCCGAAGGTGTCGATTCCAGGGCTGAAAATGAAGAAATGGACGATCACATAGCACAGCGCGGAGGCGGCGAACAGCCAGCCCATGCGCCGCGTGCGCGCCAGCAGCACCAGGGCGAGCGAAAACGGCCAGCCGAGCAGCGACAAGTTCAAGCGCCACAGCGCCACGGCATTGCGCGCCACGGTCTGCATGATGGGGTCCTCGAAGCGAAAGTGCGCGACCTTGGTGATGTTTCCTGCGTGCCAATGCGAGAAGCGGTAGCCGTTTTCGCGCGCATACGCGAAGTCGCGCTGGTAGGCGGTGACCAGCCAACCACCGTTCTGCAACTTGTTGACCAGGAAGAATAGAACCGCCAGAAAGAGCGCGGGCGCCAGCCCGGCGACCAGGGCGCGCCGACGCTGGGGCTGGCTCAGGCGCCGCAGCCCGGCCAACCACACGAGCGCCAACGGCAGCCCGATGCCGACAGCCGACACCGGCCGCACGCAGAATGCGATGGCGAAAAAGCCGAGGACTCCCGCGTGGCTCCAGAGCGGGGCTGCCTCATCGCGGCTGCGCATCAGACTCCAGGTCATCCAGGCCAGGCAGAGGATGCCTGCGGTGTGCGACAGGCTGGTGGCGGCGCCGACCATCAGCATCGGCGAGGCGAGGTAGAGCACGACGGCGAGGCGGGCAAGACCGCGATCTGTCAGTCGTTTCACGACGAGGAACAGGGCTGGCACGGTCAAGCCGGCGTACAGCGCGTTCATGTAGCCGTCGAGTCCCACCCAGATGCCCGGCACCATCAGCGCCGGCCAGCCGAGAAAGTACTGTGGGTACAAATGACCGTCGTTGATCATGAACGCGCGATCGAAGAACAGCTTTTCCGGCGGCGATGGCACGAAGAGCTGCCCGCGGGCGAGCAACTGGGCGGCGAAGCGGTACGCACTCTCGTCATCGGTCAGGCGCTGACCGTGCAGGACAAAGCAGCGCAAGAGCGCGGGAATCAGCATGCCCAGCAGGCAGCCGATCCACAGCAGGTGCGCGTCGCGACCGGCCAGCCACACGCGGCCAAGGCGACGCGCTCGCTCGTCATAGGCGCAGATGCGGGCAAACCCGAGGCCGAGGCCGGCAATGGCGAGGGTGCCCAGCACGCTCCACCAAGCGGCCATGCGCAGGTGGCGCTTGGCGGGCGCCTGCATGGAGCCGAGGTCCAAAACCCAGCCATCATACCAGTGGTTGCCGACAGCGCTGAAGGCCCAGAGCGCGCAAAGGCCGGCGCACAATGGCCAAGCGGCCCAGGCGATGCGCGTTGCGGTGGATCGTGCAGACATGCGCCTCCCGCCAAGGCGGTGCATCGCTCAAAGCAGCAAGCTTTTGCAGGCCTCGCGTCCTTGGTCTGTCAGCGAGAAAACGCCGTCATTCCAGGCGACAAGACCCTCGCCGACCAGGCCTTCCATGACCAGCGAGAACTCGCGGTGGGCGACCTGGAAGCGGGCGGTGCTGAATTCGTGCAATTGAGCGATGGGCGCGGATCCGCCAAGTCGCGACAATTGCTTCAAAATACCCTTGCGAGCGGCGGGGAAGGGGGCGTGTGTCATGGCGCAGAGGCTAGCGCGCGCCCGGCGCAGGCACAAGATCAACCTGCGTCGCGGTTTGTCGACGGCGCGTGGACGCCGAGGCCGGCGCGGCGATCAATATTTGCATCACGGTGCAAGTTTCCGCCAGGCTCTCAACCAGACCAGGGCGCCCGCGGCAAGAGTGATGGGCACCAGGGCGATGCCGACGCGCAGCGAACCGGTCGCGTCGGCGATGCCGCCGACGATGGGTGGGCTGATGGCGTCGCCGAAGAGGTGAATGCACAAGATTGACAAGGAGAATGCCCGGGCGCGCAGGCCGCTGGGCACGCAGTTGACCAGGGTGGCGTTGATCGGGCCATTGTAGCACCAGAGACAGAATTGTGCGGCGACCATTGCGGCGATGATCGCTGTCGTTCCATGGACTTGTAGTGCAACCACCGACAGGCCGGCCGCGCAGGCCATCGACAGGCCGGATAGGGCGAAGTACGGATTACGCGTGTGTTTTTCCAAGCGATCGGCCAGCAGGCCACCGGCGACGGTGCCGCCCAAGCCGCCGATGACGGTCGCCGTGCCGACGATGCTGCCCGCCTCGCCGAGATCCATGCCGCGCAACCTCGCGAGATAGGCAGGAAACCAGTCAGCCAGGGCGCCGGAGGCAAAGGTCACGAGAACGTAGCCGCCGACGGCGCAGACATACTTGCGGTTGGATGCAAGCATTCGCAGCGCGGCGGACCATGGGGGTGGAGCGCTGCCCTTGTCCGTGTCGAAGGTGCCGCGTCCGGGGTCGCGCACCGCGAGCACCGTCGCGGCGGCGGCGAGGCCTGGCAGGCCGCAGGCCAGGAAGGCGAGGCGCCAGCCGAAGTGCTGACCCAGAAGTCCGCCCGCAGCAAAGCCAATAGCGGCTCCGACCGGAATTGCGACGTAGAAGAAGGTCAAGGCCCGGTTGCGGCGGGTGGGCGGGTAGAAGTCACTGATCAAGGAGGGGGTGATCGTTGCATAGGCGGCTTCGCCGACGCCGACGAGTGCGCGTGCACAGAGAAACGTCCAGAAACCAGTGGCAAAAGCCGCGGCGGCCGTGGCCAGGGACCAGAGCGCGACGCCAACTGCGATGACCACCTTGCGCGGCCAGCGATCGGACAATGAGCCGAACACCGGACTGGCCAGCATGTACACGATCACGAACACAGTGAGCGGATAGCTGGTCTCAGCGTCGCTCAACTGCAGTTCAACCTTGAACAAATCCTTGACCGCGCTGGGCAGGTAGCGATCGATGTAGTTCAGCAGGTTCATCGCCGTCAGCACGACGACGGCCAGCGTCGCGCCGCGCTGCGCGCTGGCGGTGGGCTGCGCCATCGGCTACTGCGGTTTGCGCACTGGCGGCGGGTCGTCGCGCATGACGGGAATGGCGGCGTTCGTCGTTTGCTGCGACGTGCCAACCGGTTGCGCCGCCGGCTTTGGGCGCAGCGCTTCGTAGACCTGCAGCGGCAGTTCTTTGCCCTTGACCATCACCGGCGGCAGCGGACGCACCGGCACACGACGACGCGTGGCCTCGTAACAGCCCTGCGTAATGATGATTTCGGTCTTGAATTCCTTGTTCAGATCCTGGACGCGCGAGGCAATGTTCACCGTGTCACCGATAACGGTGTACTCCATCTTTCGATCGGATCCGATGTTGCCGGCGATCAGCGGCCCGGTGTGAACGCCAATGCCGATGCGGATTTGCACGCCGCCTTTCTCGGACTGGCTCTGGTTGAACTGCTCCAGGCCGGCGATCATGCGGTGGGCGCAGCGCACTGCGCGCAAGGCATCGTCCGGCTTGGGGAAAGGCGCGCCGAAGATCGCCATGACCGCGTCGCCGATGAACTTGTCGACGATGCCACCCTCGTCAAAGACGATGTCGACCATGCGCTGCAGGTAGTCGTTCAAGAACGTCACGACTTCTTCGGGTTCCAGCCGCTCCGAGATCGAGGTGAACGAACGGATGTCCGAGAACAGCACCGTCGCGACCTGCTTGGAGCTCATGCGCGCGCCGTCGGGAATCGCCAGCGCCTGGCGCACGACGTCGGCGGGCACGTACTTCTGGAACATCTGGCGCACGCGCTTTTCCTGCTCGCGCGACGCCATGACCTCGTCGTACAAGCGTGCATTTTCCAAGGCGATTGCTGCCTGATCGGCAAAGGCCTGCAGCATGTCCAGGGTGTCGTCCGCGAACTCCATGTCGGTCGCCAGCGAATCGACGTAGATGCAGCCCAGGACGCGGTCTTTGACCTTGAGGGGCGCGCACAGCAGCGAGCGGATGTCGAGCGACGCGATCGTCGCGCTCAAATCCTTCAAATCCGTTTGGGCATCGATGCTTTGCACCGGTGCGCCGCTCTGCACGACCTGGGCGACGACGCTGCGCGACACCTGCGTCTCCGGATTGCCGATCGTCTCCGCGCTGCGGTTGCGCGCCACCTTGAACACCGTGTCCTTGCCTTCTTGCAGGATCAGGAAGCCGCGCTCGCCAGCGGTGAGTTCGATCGCCTTGTCGATGATCATCGACAGCAACAGGTCCTTGGACAAAACGCTGTTGACGGCCTTGGAAATCTCCAAAAGCCACATAAAGTTGCGGAGTTTACGCGTAATAGCGACGCTCTGATCCATCATGTCGCCGTGCACCGACTGACGTGAGGCGGCAAGGATCTCTTCGCGCGTTTGCTGGAATTCGAGCGTCCATTGGCTCAGTTGGATGACGTCGCCGGGCTTGAGGCGGCATTCGGTGACCGCCAGGTTGTTGCAGAAGGTGCCGTTGAAAGACCCGAGATCTTTCAGGATCCACTGACCGCGGTTGTGACGGATCTCGCAATGGCGGCGCGACAGGCTCAGTTCGTCGAGGTAGACGTCGGCGTCGCGCGACCGGCCGATGGTCGTGATGTGATCCTCGCGCAAGTCGAGGACGTGCTCTTCGGTGCCTCTTTGGATGAGCAGTTGGGCCACGTTCCCCTCGTACGCGAACCGCAGGATCCCCCCAAGGGGAGCGGCAACCGATTGGGTGTAGGGGATCACAGCGCGGCGCGCAAGCTCGCTGTGAAAGTCATGGATAGGAAATGCTGTTTCTGCGAGCCCTGCGACGGCCTCGCTGCGCGGATTCGGGAATGCGTTGTCAAGCCGGCCGCCGTGCACTATCACGGTCCAGTGACCGCCGTCCGGCGGAAGGGAGGATCGTGTGACAATCTGCCGCCTTTGCCGCGTCGTGCTGGTCTGTGCCCTCGCCGGTTCCGTGCTCGCGGTGGCGCCGGCGCTGGCTCGACCTCCGCCGCGCAAGCAGGAAGTTCACGACAAGGCAGTGAACCAGGATCCAACTGCGCCCCAAGGCGTGGTCGGCAAGGATCTCGCCGTCGGGCTGGGTCTGAGCGCCGGCAGCCTGCTCAGTGGGTTGTCGGGCAAGCTCTACGCCGACGACGACTTCGCGCTGCAGATGTGCGTGGGCGTGTTCCGCAGCTCCGGTTTCGGTGTCGGCGCAGACGCGACGTTGGAGGCAAGACCGCGCTGGGCCCTGCTGCGCAATCGCCTTTTCTGGGGCGGAGGTGTCGGTGTCGCGGGCATTTCGTACTCGGCTGCGAATGACTCGGCCACGTTGCTCGCGGTTGCCGCGATCGTCGAAGTCGGCTGGCAGTTGCAGGAAGTCCCGCTGGAGTTCGTGCTGGAGGCCAGGCCATCGTGGATCTTCGGCGACCTCCTGGCGGGGGCGCAGGTGGTCAGCGGCGGCGGCGCTCTACGCTGGTATTTCTAGATAGTTGGGCTCCAGCGAAGACAAGTCGATCGACTTGTTCGCTGTGCGTCGCCGCGAATCCGCATCGGTGAGATTGGCGACCAGACAAAAAGCAAACGAACCGCCGACGCGTTGTTCTCGTCGGTGTTCTTACGGCATGAGCGCGAGGCTCGCCACGGCCGAGCCGGCGTTCAATTGTGCCACGACATCGAACACATCGCCTTGGTCGTAGTGGTCGACGGTGACGAAGTTCACGACGTGCTGCCACTCGCGCTCGCAGCGGCGCGCGTGCTGCAGCAAGCCGCGGCTGCGGTTGACCAGCGCGGCAACACGCCGATCCGGAAGTGGATCAGACACGAAGTGGTTGAGCACCGACAGCGCGTTGCCGACCTTGCCGCGGTTCACGCTGCAATCGAAAGAGCGTTCGGTCCAAGCCGCAAACGGGTTCTCGAGGCAGTGCTGCCACTGTGCGTGATACCAAGGGAAGGCGCCGCCGCCGTGATCGGTGAACACCACGAGCCGTTGCCCCTTGGCGATCATCTGGCCGAGCGTCGGCCAAGGCTGCCCGGCCGGGTGTTCATAGACATGGCGCAACACGCCGCTGGCCGCAAAGGCGACGCCGGTATCCGCAGCCGACACCTTGGCTTCCAGGATGAGTGTGATGATCTCGTGGGGGTGGTCGTCAAGAAAGCGCGCGATGACAGCCAGTTCCTTGTCAAGGCGGGTTCGGCCGAGCCAACACGGCCCGTGGCAGAGCCAGACGGTGTGGTCATCGCTGTCATAGTGCGTGTCGAGCATCAGGCCCCGCACGCCGTCGACGAGTTGGCGCGCGATGCTGCGGCGCTGGTTGGCGAGCCACCAGCCTTCGTCGGCACTCGACATGGCGTTGTGGGTGGTGGCGTAGGCGACTTGATCGTAGCGGCGTTGGCAAAGCGAGACCGCGCCGTTGCAGCCGTTGGCCGGAGTGGTGGCCGCGCGGGTCTGGTCTGAGCCCCACAACAAGCTGCGCGGACCGACGCCAGCGCACGCTGAAGCAAGCAGCAGCGCACAGAGCACGATGGCATGGAACGCGAGCGCAAGGCGCCCGAGAGGCGTGCAGAGGACAAGGAAGAGCATCACGACGGGAACCGGCACAGGGGGCCAGAGGACGCGAAACTAGCCGACCTGACCGTGGATGGGCAAGTCGTTTGTGTGTAGCCGGCAGGAATTGCAGACGTTGATGAGAATCCGTCCTGAGCCCGGCCACGTGGCGCGACCCGCCTTGACAGCCCGCCCACGCTTTGCGTACCCGTGAAGTGACCACCAACTGAATTGAACACGTGCGAGCGTCTGACGGCGCCGCGTCGGGGCGTGTCGCGGGGCGCGACGCAAGCCGCGGTCGGCCTGGGCCGCGGGGGGGAGGAAGAACCAGTGGCGACGACCGCCGTATCTACGACCGCGAATCCGTCCCGGCCTGCGCACGCCGACGTGGGTCTGGACACGGCGATTCGCGCGCGACATCTCGCGGCCTTCGGCGGCGCGGAGTGGCACGCCGCCGCCGCCCGTCCGGCGGATCGGTTGCAGGCGGCGCTGGGTACGGTGGCCGCGGCATCTTATGCACATCCGGGCAAGATCGCGACGGGTGCGGGGCTGCTGACGGTGTGGGCGTGTTCGGCGTGTGCCGCGCGGGCCTGGTCCGGCGGGTTGCCGTTGCCGGCCCTGAGCGTCCTTGCGGTGGCCGCGCCGACGCTGCTCTTGCTGCTGGGGCTCTTGCTCCTGCGCTGGCAGCGCTGGGCCGCGGCCGCGACCGTCCTCGCGCCGGTTCTGGCTGCACTGGCATGGACGTTTGGCATTGCGGGCCGCCTGCTGGCGCCTGCAGATCCGTTGCTCGGTGTCGGTGTCGCCGTGCTGTTGGCGGCGGGTGTCGGACATAGCGCGCACCTGTACGACCGCTACCAGCTCGCTCTGGCGCGCGGCATGGCGCGGGCGCGGGCCGTCCACATCGTTTTTCACCACGAGGGGCGTGGTGCTGCCGTCGCAGCCCTGCTCGTCGCGGGCACGGGTCTTGGCCTGGGCGTCTTCGAGCGGGCGACGTTGCGTGCCTGCGGCCTTCTGCTTGGGCTGGGCCTGTGCGCGGTGCTGGTCGCCAGCCACGCCCTGCTGCCGGCACTGTTGCGCCTCGCGCCGCGCGAGAGGCTGCCGCCCGCAGGACCGGCGTTGGCGTGGGGCCTTGCCGCCCGAGCGCACGGGTGGATACCGTCGCTGTCGCGTCTGGCCCTGCTCGGCGCCGTCGTCGCCGCGGCCACAACACCCTGGCCAGGCCTGACCTTACCTCGGCATGATTCGCTGCACCGCATGCACGGGCTGGTGCCCTGGTTCGACCTGTCGTTCAGCGCGTTGCCTGCTGGGCTGGCCGTCACGGCCTTGCTCGTCTGGCTCCTGCGCGACGTGCGCGTCGCGTGCCTCGCCCTCGTGCCACCCGCCACGACCCTGATCGGGCTGGCCCTCTTTGTGCCGCGGCCCTCCGGCGGGCCGTCGCCCGTAGACTTGCTTGGCGTGGCACTGGGCGGCGTCTTCGCCCTTGGCGCGGGCCTGCAGTGGGCCGCGACAGCCGCGCCCGATCTCGATGCCGAGGCCGGCTTCGCGTCCGCCGCCCGCAACGCGACCCACGGCCTGGCTCCCGCAGCGCTGGCAGCAGGCGTTCTGTATTTCAGCGATATTGCCGCGCTTTCTCACCTGGGGCTTGTCTTGCTGCTGGGCCTCGCCTTGGCCGCGCTCGGTTGCCTGTTCGCAGTGCCGCTCGCATTGGGACCGCTGCGCGGTACCTCGGCGACCAACGCCTTGGCCGACTCGCGCCGGCGCGAAGGCGTGCACTGCATCGGACTCGCCGGCTACGCGCCCGTCGCCGCCGGAAGCTTCGGCGCCCTCGCTGCCATGCCCGCGGCAGCCCTTGCCGCCGGTCTCGCCCCGTCCCTGCGCGTCGGCATCGCGGCCGTCCTCGCCGGCGTCTCGCTCTGGTCGGCACGCCGTTGGTGGGCTGGCCCCGCGAGCAGTGACGCCTCGCACCCGGTTCTCGCAGGTTTTGCCGGCAGCCTGCTGGCCCTGTTGTGCGTACCGTGGCAGCCACTTTGGGTTGTCGTCGCCTTCATGGGCGCGCGCCTGCTGGGCGTCCACCAGCAAGCCCAGCCTTTGCGCCGCGTGCGCTGGCCGCGCAACAGTTCCACCGTGCTCAGCACCGACGTCGTCGCCGGGGGGCTCGCCGGCTGCCTGGCCGCCCTCTTGCGTTCCTGGGGCATTGCCCAGGGTTGGTGGAGCTGACCGCTGCGTCGCCGCAAAAAGGACACCCGTCTCGGCGACACGGTCAGTGGCAGGCCTGTGTTAAGTCGAATCCGCTTGTTTTACACCAACTTCCGCTGCCTGGCCACGTGCAGCCGGTGATGTAGAAGCGCGTCACACCACACTCGGTCGGCACGCTGACCCAGCCATCCTTGCCGTTGCACAGGACGCCGCCGCAGCTGCCGTGGGCGTTTTTGTCCCACTGGTACTCGGAGCCGCCGCTGCAGTCGTAATCCCATGACGCGCATCCGTTGACCGTCGTGTACCAGGCTGCCTGTCCTGGGTGCGCCAAATTGTCCGCGTCGCAGCAATCCAAGTTGTTCTGAGCCGTTGCCGCTGGCTTGGCGCACACGCAGCTGCCCGTGCCCGCACCATAACCATCTGCGTCCGTGTCGGCGTAATAGGTCACACATCCGCCGCTGTTCTTCGGATCGATCGCGCCGTCGCAATTGTCGTCGCTGCCGTTGCAGACCTCCTCGGCATTCGGGCGGATCGCGGCATCGGCGTCGTCGCATTCGCCCGCCGCGGCGACCTTGTAGGTGGCATCCGCCGCGCACAAGACCTTGCCGTCGCCCGCGCCGAAGCCATCGCCATCGCCATCGACATAGAACGTGGCCTTGCCGCTGCACGCAATGCAGATGCCGGCCATGCAAGCGTTGGTCGCGACGGCTCCGCACGCCGCGAAGTCGCTCACAGCCACGTGCGTGCAACCCGCCGTTGCATCACAGCTATCCGCCGTGCAGTCGTTGGCGTCATCGCAGTTGACCGGTTCTTGCGTGCACGTGCCCCCCTTGCACAATTCGTCTTGGGTGCACTTGTCGCCGTCCGGGCAGGCGTCCGCGTTGTCTGTCGCCGTGCAACCTGTGGCCGGTGCGCAAGCGTCGTCCGTGCAGAGGTTGCCGTCATTGCACACGACAGTCGCACCCGCGCAGGCGCCGCCGCCACAAACATCGTTGGTGGTGCAGGCATTGCCGTCATCGCAGGCGCTCGTGTTGACGGCGGCGGTGCAGCCGGTCTGCGTCACGCAACTGTCGTCGGTGCAAGGGTTGCCGTCATTGCAGACGACTGGCATGCCCACGCACGCGCCGCCCGCGCAACTGTCGTCCTTGGTGCACAAGCTGTCGTCCGTGCACGTCGCGCCGTTCGCCAGGAACACGCACCCCGTGGCCGGTTGGCAGCCATCGTCCGTGCAAGGGTTGTCATCCTGGCACGTGATGCTACTGCCCTTGCAATTCCCATAGTTGCAAGTATCGCCATCCGTGCATGCGTCGCCGTCCACACACGCCAAGGCGTTCGCCACGAAAATGCAGCCGGTGACGGCATCGCAGGCGTCCGTCGTGCACGGGTTCGTGTCGTCGCACGCGATGGCCGCGCCCTTGCATACGCTTGCCTGGCACATGTCGGTCTGCGTGCAGACACTGCCGTCATCGCAAGTCACGGCATTCGGCAAGAACACGCACCCATTTGCGGGGTTGCAGCCGTCGTCCGTGCACAGGTTGTCGTCCTGGCACGTCATCGTTGCGCCGGCGCACAGCCCCATGGCGCAGGCGTCGCCCAGCGTGCACGCGTCGTCGTCGGTGCAGGTCGCGGCATTGGCCAGGTACACGCAACCGGCCGCGGCATCGCAGCTGTCGTCCGTGCACGCGTGGCCGTCGTCGCAAGTGACCGTCGCTCCTGCGCAAAGGCCCACCGCACACACGTCGTCCGCCGTGCAGGCGCTGCCGTCGCTGCAGGTCACGCTGTTGGCCAGATGGACGCACCCAGTGGCGCTGTCGCAACTGTCATCCGTGCAAGGGTTGTTGTCGTCACAGATCACCACAGCCGTTGCGCACGCCCCGCCCGAGCATCCATCGCCGCCCGTGCACGCATCGCCGTCGGTGCAGGTCGCCGCGTTGGGCGCAAAGACGCAGCCGCTCGCCGCATCGCAACTGTCGTCGCTGCAGACGTTGCCGTCCGTGCACGTCACGGCGTCCTCCATGCACACGCCGCCCGCACACATCCCGTCCAGGGTACACGCGTCATTGTCCGTGCAAGTCGCGGTGTTGGGCAAGTAGACGCAACCGACCGCCGCATCGCAGCTGTCGTCCGTGCACGGGTTGCCGTCGTCGCAGGCGGGCATCGCGGTCGCGGTGCAGCCCAGCGGCAGCGCGCAGACATCCGCCGTGCAGGCGTTGCCGTCGTTGCACGCGATTTCCGGTTCGTAGCCGCTGCCGTCGGCCTTGCAGTTGAACAGGGCCGCCGCACTGCAGGTGCTCGTCACGCAGACGTCCTGCTGGCAACTGTGGTCTGGCGCGCAGTACTGCTGAGGAGCGCAGTCCGTGCTCTCCAGGCAATCGACGCAAGTGCCCACCGCCGTGTCGCAAATGTGTGCACAATCCGTGCTCGAAGCGCAGGGCGGCTTGACCACGCAAACCCCGGCCTTGCACTGTTCGCCCGCCTTGCAGTCCGTGTCGGTCAGGCACGCCACGCAGGCCCCGGAGGTCTTGTCGCACAAGGGTGCCGCCCCGCTGCAATCACCCGCCTCCTTGCAGGTATTCGTGGTTTCGCACTTGCCCGCGACGCAGGCAGCCTGGGCGCCGCAGTCGCTCGGCTGCAGGCACGCGACGCAAGCGTTCGTTGCCGGGTTGCACACACCGGTCTTGCACGGCGTCGATGGACCACACGGCGGGCTGCAGCCGGGGCTGGCGACGTAGGCGCACGCACCGTTGTTGCAACTGTCTGTCGTGCAAGGGTTGTCGTCGTTGCATTGCGCGCTGCTGCTGCAGGCTGGCCCAGCCGTGTCGCTGGCGTCGCCGGCAAGGTCGCTGCCGCCATCGTCCGAGTCACCGGCCTCACCTGCGAGATCGCTATCGGGCGGCACATCGAAGACGCCTGTGCCGTCCGGCAGATCCGGTCCCGCGCCCTCGTCGTCGATGATCCCATCGGGTCCCGGGTCGGAGGTGAGGTCAAATGCGCCATCCGCACCGAATCCATCCTGCCCGGATAGCGCAGAATCGTGCAGTGAATCAGCCGCTTTCACGTCGTGCGCCGGCATCGTGACGAGGGTATCTTCGCCGCACGAACAGAGGCCCACACACGTCCACAACACGAGCACGGTCGCCACAGAAGATCGCATGAAGCCTCGGAGTCGAGCGGACAACAAGAGAAAGGCACGGTAGCGCGAGCGGTGCCGACCGACCGCATTCAACCGCCCGAGCATCCTGAGACTTCCGTTTGCGCCGCGTCAAGTCAAGGTTCGTCACGGTCGTGTCTTGGCCGGATGGCTTGCCCGCCGCAGCGGCTGCCGCTACAGTCGCGGCATTGCACCGAGGAGGCGCCCATGGCCCGGCATCTGTGGCAGATCGAGATTCGTGTGAACGACTTGCAGCGCTCGATGGCCTTTTTTGGTCAGGTCTTCGATTGGCAGGTCACGCCGGTCAGCGACGACTACGCCATGGTCGACACCGGCCAGGCACCGATCCTTTCGCTCTGGCAGATTGGCGAATCCGGCATGCCGCTGGGCGTGTGCCACTATGTGCGTTCCGCTGACTGCGATGCTGATGCCGCACATGCTGCGAAACTAGGTGGAAAAATTGCGGTCGAGCATTCCGATGTGCCGGGTGCCGGCGCGTGGACCGATACCCTCGATCCCTGGCTCAATGAACTGGCCTTCTGGCAACCGGCGCAGGATGCCTCGCCCGAATTGTCGGGATCTGGACTAAATCCAATTAGTTGGTTGGAGTTGGGTGCCGCCGACCTCGACGCCGCCATGCACTATTATGGTGCGTTGGTCGACTGGCCGTTCGAGATCGTCGAAGGCATGGCCGACTACGCCGTCTGCAATGCCACGCAACCTGGTGTCGGCCTGGTCGGCGGCGCGCGTGGCGCGCGGCTCAAAGGCATGACTGACTACATTTCGGTCCTCGACATCGCCGCGACCTGCCAGGCCATCCGCGACAACGGTGGACAAGTGCTAGCACCGCCTCGTGATCTGGGCGATGGCAGCCTGTTCGCTTTGTTCCTGGATCCCGATCAGAACCGCTTTGGCATCGTGCAGCCGGCGTAAAGGCCTGGGACGGAACGACTCGATCGCGTCGTTGTCACAGAAGTCGCCGCGAATCCGCATCGGTGAGCTTGGCGACCAGAGAAAAAGGGCAAACGCGCACTGTGCCAAGCTATTTTGGCACGAGCGCTCAGGGCATGGCGCAAGACAAGTTGGATCAACCTGTTCTTGCACGGATCCCAAGTCTGCCGGCGCCTATTCCTTGGTGTTCTTTCCGCGGCCAAAGAATCCCTTGATCTTGCCCCAGCTTCCGCTCAGCGTCGCCGAAGCGTCGTCCACCGCCTGCGAGAAGGTCGCGCGCGCCTGAACCGCCTGTCGCTTCGCTTGCGCCAGAACTTCCTTGCCCTTTTCCGCGACGACGCCAGCGGCCTTCTTGGCGCCGCGGTAGGCTTGCCGTGCGCCAGTCACGGCGTCGTTCACGCCGAGCTTGCCGTCGCCATCGCGATCTGCCGCCTTCTTGACCGTGGCCGCCGTCGCCTTGGCCGTCTCGACCGCTTTGTGAGCAACTTCCTTGGCTTTGTCGACAGAGCCGTGGTACGTCGCCACGGCCCGCTCCTTGGCCGCTTCTGCGGCCGCCGACACATCCCTGGCGTCAACCTTGCCATCGCCATTGACGTCCATCGCCCCGCGCACCGCCTGCTTGGCGGCCTGAGCCTTGTCCTGAACGGCCGAGATCGCGCCGTGCATCGCTGCCTTGGCGTCCTCGACGTTCACTTTGCCATCGCCGTTGACGTCGGCCGCGTCGTGCGCCGCATGTGCCACTTTGGTCGCGCCGGCAGCCACCTTGGCCCCGGCGTACTTCGCCGCATCGACACCCGCACCGACGACCTTCTTGCCGGCGCCCACCACGGCGTCCTTGGCTTGGCCCGCGCGCAAACCCGCATCCTTCAGCGACAACTTTCCGTCACCGTCGGCATCGGCCGCATCGTGGAGCTTGTGCACCGCGCCCGACGCCAGTTCGCCCGCCCTCTTCAAGCCGCGTCCGGCGGCATCCTTGATCTCCGCGCCTTCCTTGACCGCCCACTTCGCAGCGCCCTTGGCCTTCTCGGCGACTTTGTGCTCGGCTGCGACCAGTTTGCCACCCAACTGCTTGGCTCCGGCCGTCACATCGCCGGCACCGAGCTTGCCGTCGCCATCCCGATCGAGCGCATCGTGCCCTGCCTTGACCGCCGCCTTGCCGGCGCCCGCGATCGCCTTGCCGGCACCTTTGACGGCGCTGCCAGCCTGCTGCGCGCGCACTTTGAGGTCATTGCTGCTGAACCTGCCGTCACCATCGCCATCCAACGCGGCGATTGCACCGTCCACGCCCTTGTCGATCGCTTTGGCACCGCCCTTTGCGCCCTTGCCGGCGAGCGTCGCGCCGTCATTGAGCGAAATCTTGCCGTCGCCGTCCTGATCCGCGAAACGATACGCGATCTTGGCGATCTCGCCGCCCATCTTGATCGCTTCACCGATGTCGATCTCGACCTCCGTCCCGACCGCCAGGCCCAAGCCCAGGCACGCAGACGCCTTGGCAGAGAAATGCAACTTGCCGTGACTGTAGCTGATCTCGCCGTCGAGTGACGCGCCGATGCCGGCCATCGCCGAGCCCTTGACCTTGCCTGTCACTGGGCCGACATGCGCTTGCAGTTCGCCGGCTGCCTCGGCGCCCGCGAAGCCACCGATGTTGCCCTTGGCACCGATGAACTCCTTGGTGACCGCGACCTTGGCGCCTGCACCCACGCGCGCCCCGGCGAAAGCCTTGGCCTTGGCGGCGGCGCCGGCGTCGGTGCCCAAAAACTTGGCCGATCGGGCCTCGGCACTGGCTGATGCCTCTGCACCCGCCTTGGCCGAAGCATCGAAGCCGCCTTCGACCCCGTCGCTGCCGATGCCGTACTTCGCGCGCGCCCCAGCCTGAGCCACGAGGCCGGCATCCGCCTTTGCTTCGGCGCTGCCGTACTTGCCTTCTCTACTGGCCTTTGCCCCCACACCGAGCTTGACGCCTGCGCTCGCCGTCGCATTGCCGGAGGCCAGTTCGCCGGAGACCCCTTCCTTGTCGCGGGTGATCGATGGCTCGATCTTGTTCTCTGCCGAGGTACCGGCCCATTTCTGCAGGTACCCGCCGCCGCCGAGGTCCTTCTTCGTGCCTTCCTTCAGAATCTCCTTGGTTGGCCCGACATCCGCGACCTTGGGTGCGCCGATGCGCGCGTTCTTCGGCGCAGCGACCTTGCCGTCCTTGCCTTCACTGGGCCGATCCTTGTCGGTCGTGCCGGTGCCGACGCCTGTGCCGCGCCAGTTGCTGTACTTGCCGTCACCGGCACTGACGCCTCCGCCCATCGCGTACCGGTTGGGCGCGTCCTTGCTGGCGGGAGAGACGGCATCCTTGCCGCCGCCATAGCCCGGCGCATGGTCCGGCTGCAGCAGTGCAGCCCCGTCTTTGTAGTTGCTGCGAGCGACCTTGTCCCGCACCGTGCCCGGCGTCGCGGTCGGCGTGCCACCCGAGCCCGAGGGCGTGGCCGCAGTGGTCGTCGGTGTCGTCGTCTTGTCTTGTGCCTGTGCCATGGTCGGATCCCCACGAAAGCCCAGCAAAGGCTCGATCGCGCCGATCGATTCGTCAATCACGACGTGAATCCGGAACACAGGCGTGGGGTGTCTGGGCTCCACCTCCTACCCCGGGCCCAGGCGCATGCTGCCGCTGACCCTGGGCGTGCCGATATTTCGGCAGGGCCAACATCGAGGAGATGTGTGCGCCTTGGGACATACCTGTAGAAATACGATGTTGCCGGGAATGCCGAACTATCGGCGCGCCTGCCGATTTCTCGGCGCCGCATGCCTTGATGGGCAGTTTCGCAATGCGATTCCGTATGTATGGCCATCGCGGTAGAAATTCGCGGTGAGGGAACCGCCGATCGTGCGGCCGGCCGATGGCCAATTGCCTGGTTCTTCTGGGGAAATAAGATAAGTTATATCTTAATTTCACGATAAGAATGGTCTCAATGAATTGATTGGAGACGCAAATTGTGCCCACGCCCGCACCCTGGTATGCATCCTGCATAGAAGCGGCGGCGTTGGCCCCACCGATGTCAGCTGCGCGCTGGTAGAGGTGGGAACTTTCGGGCGTCCGAACGGTTTGGACCGCAAGGCGTCGGCAAATTGAATTTCCGCTTGCAAAGGGAGATCCGTTGGCACGACGCAAAGGGCGTTGCGCGACCGGCATATCTCCCGCGAGGAACGGGGGAGAAGATGTTGAGTCTGCTTCGTGCGGCGCCCTGGCGCGCCCTGGTAGTGGTCGGCGCGGCCGGATTGGTCAGCGCTTGTGAAGGGTCCGCGGGTCCCGCGGGCGCCAAAGGTCCTGCGGGAACCGCCTGCACCGTCACCGACAAGGGCGACGGAACCAAGACCGTCGATTGCGGTGGCGTCAAGGTGACGCTGACCGACGGCAAGAACGGCAAAGATGGCAAGGACGGCGTCGGCAAGGACGGTGCGCCGGGCAAGGACGGCCTGGCGGGCAAGGACGGCACGAGCTGCTCCGCCAAGAAGGACGCCACGACGGGTGATGTCACCATCACCTGCACCGATGGAACTTCCGCGGTAGTTTCAAGTGGCAAGGACGGCAAGAATGGCTCTTGCACCGCCAGCAAGGTGAGCGGCACCACGACCGTGACCTGCTCGGACGGCACCACCGCGACCATCACCGACGGCAAGGACGGCGCCTCCGGACTGCCCGGCGACAAGGGCGCGACCGGCACAACCGGCGACGCGGGCAAGGATGGCTCGAGCTGCACCGCCAAGGACAACGCCGATGGTTCCAAGACCATCAGCTGCACCGACGGCACGACGGTCACGGTCAAGAATGGCCTGAACGGCTTGTCGACCGCGAGCACCGGTGTCAACGTCACGGTCAAGAGCGTCTCGACCGTTGCGGCCGATCCGATCAAGGTCAACTTCACGCTGACCGACGACAAGGGCTATGCCATTGACGTTTGCGGCAACTACTCGCAGAACACCGTCGTGCGCCCGTCGTTTGCATTGGCGTACATCACCAAGGATGCAGCCGGCAACGTGCTGCCCTACACGATGCTGACCAAGTCTGGCGCCGCGTTGACGGCGAATCCGACGGCGTACAGCCCGCTGGCGACCGACTGCAAGCCGGCCACGACCGGTCAGGGCACCCTGGCGCAGAACGCTCCCGGCGAGTACACCTACACATTCCCGACCACCGCCACCGCCAACGGCGCGTTCGCGGTCAACTACGACGCTACCAAGCTCGACAACACCCACGTGCTGTGGATGCAGGTGACGCGCCAGACCGACACGGTCAATACGACCAACTCGGCGACGTTCAAGGCGATCAACAAGGAGTATGACTTCGTCCCGAGCGGCGCTGGCGCACCGCAGCCGCGCGAAATCGTCGCCACCTCGGCCTGCAACGCCTGCCACCGCGCCTTCACGCCCGAGGGCTCGACGGGCAACGCGTTCCATGGCGGCGGCCGCGTCGAGGCGCCGTTCTGCGGCGTCTGCCACAATGGTCGGCACAATTCGGACGGCACCGTGAAAGAGGCGGCGGACGCGATGGTCTTCGTGCACCGGCTGCACAACTCGGAAGACATCAACCCGGCGAACCTGTTCCACGCGATCAAGTTCGCGTTCCCGCAGGACATCCGCAACTGCGCTTCGTGCCATGCCGGCTCCAAGCAGCCCGACCAGTGGAAGACGCGCCCGAGCCGCGAGGCCTGCACGTCTTGCCATGACTACGTCGATTTCACTGGCGCTTCGGCAGCGACCTGCGCCATTCCGCGCGCGGTGGACACCAATGGCGTCAAGGTCATGTGCAACCACAAGGGTGGCGTCAAGGCTGACACCACCTGCACGGGTTGCCACGATGCCGCCGCGATTGCCGGCTACCACCAGACGGTCCTCGCGAAGGATCCGAACAACAGCCTCGACACCGCCGGCGGCAACATCCGCACCAACGCGGGCGCCATGGCGGCGGCCGGCTTCGTGCCCGACAAGGCCATCGCGATCACCTTCGATCTCAAGGAAGTCTCGACGTGGATGGACGGCACCGTCCGCCGTCCGCAGCTGACCTTCAAGTTCAAGAGCCGGCTCAACGACCCGGTCGCCAACCCGACCAACGCCGTGAATGACGTGGTGTTCCTGTCGTTCGCGTCGACCCCGACGACGCCGGAAATGATGGCGAATTTCGTCGGCGCGCCGGCAGTCTACTTCGCGTGGGCCCTGCCGCAGGACGGCATCCGCATGCCGGCCGACTACAACGCCAGCGGTAGCGCCAACTTGAAGGAACTCTGGAGCGGCGTGACCACGGACATCAAGACCGGCAAGGTGACACTCGGCAAGCAGGGAACGACGGATTGCACGGTGGCGGCGCCCTGCACCTGCGGCGACGGCACCGGTGTGAATCCCGCGGTCTGCAAGGTTCCGAAGGGCACGCTGGCTGCGGACTCGGCGAACCCGGGCTACTACATCGCGAAGTTGAACACCGTCAACATCGCGGCGCCGGCGAGCTTGCTCGCGGGCGGCCTGGGCTATGCCTATGACCTGCCGGTCAACCAGCCCCTGACCCAGACCAACTTGTCGGCGTATCCGTTCAACGCTGCCAAGAAGTCGGGTGGCCTCATCGTACCCGTTCCGAATGTGTGGATGGCCGCAACGAACAAGGCAGCCACGACCGGCACGCAGGACTTCGGTTACAACGCCGTCGGCCTGTGCGCGGACGTCTCGCCGACCGCGCAATGCGCGTGCTCGACCACCGCGCCCTGCAACCTGTGGGCACCGCGCCGCGTCATCGTGGACAACGCGCTTTGCCTCAAGTGCCATGCGCAGTTGGGCGCGGCGCCGTCGTTCCATGTTGGTCAGCGCAACAATGGCCCGACCTGCTCCTGGTGCCACAACCCGAACCGCACCAGCTCGGGCTGGAGCGCCAACTCGAAGGACTTCATCCACGGGATTCACGCCGCGCGCAAGCGCACCGTGCCGTTCCTGTGGCATGCCGTGTCCTTGACCGAGAACTTCGGCGAAGTCGAGTTCCCGGGCGCGCTCAGCGGCTGCAACGCCTGCCACGTGGCGGGTGCGTTCGACTTCAGCGGCAAGGACGCCGCGGCTGCGCTGCCGCGGTTGCTGCCGAGCACGGTGGCCAACGGCAAGTACAACAACAACCAGGTGACCAACACGTCGTACTATACGTTGTCGCCGTATGTGGTTGCCGACAATACCAAGGACTACGGTGCAGGGTTCAGCGTCAACTCCGGAACCGGCCTGCCGACCGACGCCGCGCTGACGACGCTCGTCAAGTCGCCGATCACGGCAGCTTGCAGCGCTTGCCACGACTCGGCGTTCACGATCGGCCACATGGAAGCGGCTGGCGGTCTGTTCTACGAGACCCGCGCCACCATGAAGGCTTCGGCCGGCGAGCAGTGCATGATCTGCCATGGACCGGGCAAGATCGCGTCCATCGCAGCGGCCCACAAGTAGGCGCCTGACGGTGCAGCCGCCGCGGACCAGCCCCCCTTTGGTCCGCGGCGGTGGGGGAGTGGCCGGGTTCCCTGACCCGGATTCGGCCACTCCCGGCACCGGACGCTCGGCCGCGGTTGCGGCCCCCTATCGGCGCAAAGCGCCTGACGGCTCACGCCGCTACTTGACTTGGCGCCTCGCCAGACGGCCGCGAATCTGCGCAAGTTCAGCCGCCGCCCGCAGCATGTGGTGCGGCTTGAGCTTTGAACCAGCGACGTCACGCCATTGCAGCAACGGCACCTCTGCAAAAGCCGAAGCCGGCAGCGGCGGTTGTTGTTGCGTGCCCACGGCGAGCCGTCCGAGCAGCTCGACATCGAACACCCAGCGGGAGCCGAACGGCTCCGCGAGCGCGTCGCGCAGCGCTGGCGTCGCACGAAACAACTTGGCGCCGCACTGCGTGTCGTAGATCATGATGTCGAGCACCAGCGAGGCCGCCGTCGCGAAGATCCGCCCGAGATAGTGGCGCATTGGCTGTCGTTCCACGCGGTTGCCCAAGAGTCGCACCCGTGAGGCGAGCAGGACCTCGACTTCGGGCCGGGCGCGCAGAACACCCAGCAGTCGCAGCGCCTCGTCGACCGGCGTCGAGAGATCGGCGTCGAGGTAGCCGACCAGCGGCGCGCCGTCCTGCAGTGCGGCCAAGAGTCCCTGACGCACCGCCTCGGCCTTGCCCGAATTCTGCGCCAGGGACAGCAAGCGCGCGCGGTCGCCCAGCGGCGCGCACAGCGCCCGCAGCAAGCCTTCGGTCTCATCCGTGGAGCCGTCGTTGACGAACAACAGCCGCACGCCATCGGCCTGTGCCAGACGGTGGAATTCGTTTGGATCAAGCCGCTTTTCTTCGTTGTAGCACGGAACGACCAGGGTCAACGATTGGTTCGACTTCACTTGCGGCATAGCGCCCACCAGGTCAAGCCAGGGACGTCGGCGCCCCAGCGCGAAAGGAGCCGCGATGCGGCATTGTCCAGCGAAAATGCAACGTCCAGGGCTGCGGTGGCCTGCCGCCCCGCGCGCCACGTGATATGGGGAACCTGATCCTGCGATGGCGCGCCGAGCGCCCGTTCGCGCAGCAAACCGACAAAGCGCGGCAAGAGCAGACTGTGGAACAGCCCGCCCGAGCGCACGATGTGCAGGCCGGCGCCCTCGAGCACGGCGCGCGCCTGCGGTGGCCCATAGCGCCTGAAATGTTTCAGAAACGTGTCATGGCTGGTGAACAGACCCTGCCAGGCCGGCACGCTGACGAGCAAATAGCCCCCGGGCGCCAACTCGCGGCCGATGAGCTCCCCCAGGAATGCCCGATCGTCCGGCACGTGTTCCAGCACGTCCAGCAGCAGCAGGAGATCGTGAGGCCCGGACGGCGGTTGCGTGCACAGCGTGACCTGCGCCGGCAGGGTCGGCTGCAAGGCGGCCACGGTGGCAGGGGTGTACTCGGAATCGACGCAGTGCAGCCTTGCGCCTTGAGGCAACTGCAGAGCTAGCTGGCCGGCAAACCAGGCGTCGCCAGCGCCAACATCGAGGGCGCTGCGCACGCGCGCCAGCGCACCGGACTCGACCAGGATTCGCGTGAAGAACCGGGCGCGCGCCGTCTCCCAAGGATGCCGGCGAGTCTGGTTGGTATGGGCTTCACGCAGGTCCATCGGGTCCTCTGCCGCAGGGGCCGCCAAGCTAGTGAAGGTGGGCGGCGTTGGCAAGTGCTGGGTGCCCGCCGGCTGCACACGCGGTGGTGCAGCGAGGGGCACGTCGACCGGCGCCGTGCAGTCGTCAGGTCACTCGTGGCCATCGGCACTTGCGGCGGTACACGACGACCAGCAGGGCCAGCAGGGCCAAGGGAGTCGCCGATCCAGCGGACGGAGACGCCGTGCAACTGCCAGTCGGTTGCGACTTTTTTGTCACGCTCACCCAGACTGTTCCGCTTTGATCCGGGCCCGCGAGGCCGCCCATGTCGGTCGTCGACTGTGTGGCGTCGGGTGCGGGCGGCTGAGCGATCTCCTCTGCAACATCCTTGACTTGTGCATCATCCGGCGCGGGCTCGGCGTCGCTCGCGGCATCGTCTTGTGTCGCAACATCGATCTGCGCCAAGACTTCCGCTGGCGCGTCCGCGGCCGCTGTCGCGTCTGGCGCATCGGCCGCAGCGTCTGGCGCAGAGCCGGCATCCGGACCCGCTTCCACCGCCGCAGTCGCGCAAGGATCCGGTACGGGCTTGGGCTTGACGATCTGGAAGGTATCGAACACCTGGACGTTCTTCGGGTCCGACGAGAGGTTCTGCTCTTGAGTGGCAATCACCTTCGCATTCATGGTGTTGCCATCGATCTCCACCCGCACGTAGTGGTGTTTGCCGCTGCAGAACAGCGATCCTGCTGCCTTGCCGCTGCCGATGCCGAACAGGCCTTCGCCGCAAATGACCTTCATGGGTTCGATCTTGATGACGCCGATGTCGATTACGTCGTACGTGAACGCGCCGGTGCCGCCGCTCGTGACGTAGATCGTGCCGTTCGCGGGTGTGCTTTGCACCTGGCCGGCTTTCATTGGTGCGAAGCGCTCGTAGAAGTGGTTGTGGCCAGCAAAGACGACGTCCACATGGTGCTTGTCGAACACTGGCACGAGCGCAGCATTCTGGCCCTGCTCGTCAGGCGGATGGTTCAAGTCCGCGACCTTCAAGTCGATGTAGGAAGAATGCGACGGGTGGTGGTAGAACACGAAGCGCCACGTCATGTCGGCGTGCGCGGTCAGCACCTCGTCGAGCCATTTTGCCTGCTGCGCAAACTTGTCGGCATGCGCCGTCTGCGTCGACAGGGACACGACGATGACCTGGCCATAGGTGAAATAGTAGAAGTCTTCCGTCTGGTTGGCGGTGTTCTTGGGGTAGAAGAAGATCTGGTTGTAAAGGGCATTGTCGCCTTCGACGCTGTCGTTGTCGTGGTTGCCGATGGCCGTCATGAGCGGAAATTCGGCCGTGCGCAAGGCCGCCATGTCCATGTGATTGGTCCACTGGCTGATGACGTCGCCGTCGTGGACCATGTCGCCGGATTCCAGAATGAAACTAGGACCATCTGCCGTCATCTGCTCCAGGATGCCTTTCCACTTCGGATTCGGCCCAGCTGAGTCGTCGCTGCGGTGATCGCCGCCTGCGATGAAGTGAAACGGTTTGCAGCCATCCGCGGGTGCCGTGTGGAAGTTGTGCACGCTGCTCCATGCCGTGCTGCCACCCACGCGGTAATGATAGGTTGTCGCGGGTTGCAGGCCTGTCAGCGCGACTTCGTGGACGGCGCCGAGACTCGATTTGGCGAGAAAGGCCGCGCCGGTTGCCGTTTGACCCAGGGCGGCGGGGCTCAAGCCATATTGCACTTCGGATGGATCGCTCGTCGCCTCCGTGTTCCAGGCGATGTTCATGGCCGTCGCGGCGCCTTGCGCGGGAAGCGCGATGCGGACCCACTTGGGCGCGGCATGGGCAGCCGACGCAAACAGGAGGAGCAGGACAAGGCAGAGACGACAGGCGAGCAGCATGGTTCCTCCCCGTGCGACTGCGTCGCCGCGCGCGCTGCGACGATACCTGAGTGCGGGCCGCGCGCAAGAGCCCGCGCTGCCGTAGCATCCCAGGCGGGGGTGGCCCGTTTGCTTGCCAACGGCCACGTTTGCTCTCATGATGCCCCTCGAACCGCGCGCCCCTGGGGGGCCGCACATCCGACAACGTTCGCACCTTGGCCGCCGCAGTCTGGCGTCGGTCGCCCGTGCCTCGCTTGGCAGCCTGACCGGCTGCCGCATCAAGGAGTTCTCATGAAGCCACTGTTCATCGTGTCCGCCCTCCTGCTTGGTCTGATGGCTGCGGGGTCGGCACACGCCGATGAGGCATCGCTCGGCGGCCAGAAGTACGGTTTGCAGTTCGGCTTGCCGACCGGTGCCGCTTCATCGGTCGCCGGCAAGTACTTCTTGTCGGACACGACGGCCGTGCGCGGCGAACTGGGCCTGGGCTTCCAAACGGAAAAGAAGAGCAAGGGCCAGGCCAGCGGCTACGGCATCAAGCTCGGCGTGCACTACCAGAACTACATGCCCAAGGGCCGCATCGCGCCCTACTGGCTCGCTGGCATCACGCTGGCCCAGAACGGCGGCGACGCCAACAAGGGCAACGACGACCTGCAACTCGCGATTTCGGGCGGCATGGGCGTGGAGTACTTCATCGACAAGGCGTTCTCGCTCAGCGGCGAGGCCCTGTTGCTGGCTCCGCTGTCGCCGACCGTCAAGGTGGGCACGGCAATGGCTGGTTTGTATGCGAACTTCTACTTCTAGCCTGGCCGCCGCCGTGGCCTTTCCAGCCACCGCGGCATAAGGAGCAACAGCATGAACGCTTTGCGTATTTTCCTTTGCCTTGGGCTCGCCCTTGCCATCCTGCCGGCTTGCGACGCGACCTCGTCGCAGCCGCTGCCAGCGGCGTCGGCCGACCGCGTCACGGTGACGCTGGGCCAAACGCGCCTGCTCGACCTGCGCGTGGCGGATGGACGCGTGCATTTCTGCCAACTTCCGGGTGCCGACGCCGCTGTCTGCGCGCCGTTGCCCGGCAATGCCTACCACCCGCAGGCATCGCCCATCGGCTTTGGCCAGCAAACCGGGGCCTTGGAGGAGAAGAAGAAGGATCCCTCGGATCCACTCGCCATCGTCGCCAGCGCAGGCGGTGGTGGCGGCGGCAGTTCGCTGTCGGTCGACCAGCCCCAGTCGGGCGGCTTCGTAGCGACGCCGGTCGGCGTCCAGGCGACGAGCGGCGGCGTGCAGCTGGGCATCAGCAGTTCGTCGTCCTTCAACGCCGCTTCGGTGGCCGTCTCGCAGGCGGCGCTGGCACCTGGGGGCTGCAATGTCGTGCAGGGCCTGTGCCAGTTTACGGTCGCGCTGGCGGCAAGCCTGCCGGTGTCGGTCAGCATGGGGCAGGTCGTGTCGATGTCGCAGTGTGAGTCCTCGCTGGGCGAAAAGCTCGCCAAGGACCCGCAGTCCCAGCTGATCCTGCAGTCGCAATTGATGTGCAAGTACATCGACATGCTGACGTGCATGGCGCCCAGCCTCGCCAAGCTGATGGGTTCGATGACCGCGGCGCTTGGCGGCATCTCCGGCAGCACCGACCCGGCAGCAGCCAAGGCACAAGCCGAACAGGCTGCCGCGCAGGCCCAGGCTCAAGCAGCAGCGATGCAGACTTGCGCGCAAACTAGTGGCTTGGGCGCCGTGATGGCGAGTCCGACCAAGTAGCCCGCCCGCGTGGCTGTTCGGCGGGCTTGGTCCCGCAACCGCGCCGCTACTTCCGCTCCGCCTGGGCTCCCTTCAGATACCCCAACAGTTCCGAATCTGTGCCCAGGATCATGCGGGTCTTGGCATGCTCGCCGCGGCCCGCGCCCAGCACCTTGGGATAGGTCTCCAGCGTCTGCATCAGCGCATAGAACTCCGGATCCTGGTTGTAGGCCTCGGCATAGATGCGCGTCGCTTCGGCATCCGCCTGGCCCTCGATCTCCCGGGCCTTCTTGTAGGCTTCCGACCTGATCTCACTTAGTTTGCGCTCCATCGTGCCGGTAATCTCCGCCGCGCGCCCCGTCCCTTCGGAGCGGTACTGTGCCGCCACCTTCGCCCGCTCGGCAATCATGCGCGTGAACACGTTCTGCTGCACCGCCTCGATGTAGTTGATCCGCTTGATTCGCACATCGACGAGCTCGATGCCGTACTCCGCTTTGGTCAGCTTGCCGGCGCGTTCGGCGATCTCTTTGTGCAGTACGTTGCGGCCCTTGTGCACCACCAGCTCCTCGTGGGTCTGGGTCGGCATGCCGGGCAAATCCGCCGCGCGTGCATCGGGCCGCACCGCCTCGATGAGGTTGTTGTCAGAAATCGTCAACCGCACCGCCGAGTCGATGACGTCGTCCAGGCGCGTCTGGGCTCCTTCGAAACTATGCACGGATTGCAGGAACTTGAGTGGATCGACCACGCGCCAGCGCGCCGTCGCGTCGAGCCAGATGAAGCGCTTGTCCTTGGTCGGGATCTGCGCGCGATCGCTGTCCCAGCGCATCATGCGCTTGGAGAAACGGTGCACTTTGTACCAAGGCATGGCGAGGTACAGACCCGGTTGCGTGTGCAGGCCGCCGACAGGCTGACCGAATTCGGTCAAGACGACCTGTTCGTACTCGGCGACGACCAGCACGCAGTTCATGGCCAACAGCCAGCCAACGGCGATGGCGACGAGACAGAAGATCGCGTTGCGGTTGCTCATTTGCCACCTCCTTGCAGCTGCAGGAGGGGCAGCACCGGCGCCTGGTGCGCGGCATCGAGGATGGTGATTTCATCGACACCGGGCAGCACTTGAACCATCGATTCGAGGTAGAGACGGCGCCGCGTGACGTCGGGCGCCTTCTTGTACTCCCCGAGAATCTTGAGGAAACGCTGACCATCCCCCAAGGCGCGGTTGATGCGCTGCTGGCGGTGGCCTTCGGCCTGCTCAACCGTGCGCAGCGCCTCGCCTTCCGCGGCCGGAATCTCTCGGTTGTAGCTGGCGTTGGCCGTGTCGATGACCTGCTCGCGGTCCTGCTCGGCGCGGTTGACGTCGTTGAACGAGGCCTGCACCGGCTCGGGCGGCGTCACGTTTCGCAGCTGCAACGCCACGATCTTGATGCCGGATTTGTAGAGAGTCAGCGCCTCTTGCAGCAGACGCATCGCCTCGATCTCGACTTCCTGGCGGCCGGTCGTCAGGACCTGATCCACCGTGCGACTGCCGACAACCTGACGCACGACCGCTTCGGAGACATCGCGCAGCGTCTCGACCGGCTGTTCGAGATGGAACCAGAACTGCACCGGATCGGTGATGCGGTACTGCACCGACCACTCGACGTCGGCGATGTTCAGATCGCCCGTGAGCGTGAGCGATTCGGCTGCGAAGGGCGCCTTGGCGAACTCGCTGCGCACGCCTGATTTGACAGTGCGAAAGCCGAATTCCTCTTTCAAGACAGGACGTGTTGGAATGTGCCGCACTTCGTCCAAGCCGAATGGCAGCTTGAAGTGAAAGCCGGGCTCGGCCAGCCCCGAGTAGCGGCCCAGGCGCAGGATCACCGCCTGTTCCTCGGTGCTGACGGTGTAGATCGAGCCACGAATGCCGAGCAGGAGCGTCAGTGCCAGCACAGCGTAGAGCACGAACTGCACCCAATTCTTCGGGAAATGATCGCCCCATGGCGGAACTTGGGGACCGCCATGATCCGGGACCTTGTGTGGAAACGGCATGGTTCACCTCGCTGGCGCAGCGTGGCACAGCGCGCAGCCAGGGTCCAGTGACAGCTTGGCAGTTCTGGCTGTTCGCGGGCAGGAGCGCGGAGGGGCCTGCTTCGCGTTCAGTACGCGCAGCGAAAGCGGCCGTCGGGGCTGGGCTCGAAGCGCAGGCCGCCGCGCACCGAGCCATCGGGCAGACGCACGCAGGCCGCGCGGAAATGCAGGTCGGCGACCAGGCTGCTGTCGCCCCGGTCGGAGGCGCAGCCCAGCAGCGACTCGCCGCGCGAGCACTGCACGATCAGCTCCAACCGTTTGGGACGAAACACCAACTCGAATTCGATGGGCGCCATGCGTTGCAGCGCTGGTCCATCATCACTGGCAGCAAGGGTGCTCCCGTCCGCCCGCACCTCGGCGCGCACGGCACGCCGCCGCAAGGCTGCGGGCACGCGCAATCCGATCAGGGCAGGGTGCGCCGCGTCGATCGGAATGTCGCGACCGTACAGGTCGAACAGGATGTGGAAGGTCTCCACAGCATCACCTGGCTGCACCGGCACCAGTTCTTCGCCGCCGCGCAGCGCCAGTGGTTCGGGTGTGTGCACATCGAGCCAGCGCCGCACGGCGTCGCCCGCCGTCACCGGCGTCAGCACGTGGCGCATGCTGTCAATTGCATCGAGGTGGCGCCGGATCGTCGCCCAATCGCCGTTGTCCGGCTGCAACGGCCGCGCGTGCTGGCCCATGCGGCCGTTGATGTACTTGTCATGGGTCATCGCGCACAGGACGTGCACGCCGGGGCGCACGCGACCGTTGGGAGCGAAGTGGGCGATGCGGCCAGCGAGGTAGCCGTGGAGAATCTTGGCATCACTGAGGTAGTCGCCTTCGATGTTGTACTCGGAGCGGATCTCCATGGTGCCATGATCTGCCATTCCTTTCGCAGGCTTCTGATAGCCGTCGCGGCTGGCGCGCAGCGGGTTCTCGGGCGGCCCGGCGGTGTAGAACGACGGCTTGGGCCAGGACGAATCGGCCGGCACGCCAGCCCTGCGCAACGCCCGCAGGGAGCGGACGTCGTCGCCCGCGCCGTCGCTGAACTCGAAGCTACCGGCACGAAAAAGCAAAGCCTGGAAGCCGGGTCGGCCCAGCCGCCCCACCGACTCGATGCGCTCTAGCGCTGAAACGAGCCCGCCAAGGCGGCCATCGGCATCGTCCACGTCGCCCAATCGGGCAAATGCCTTCGCGAAATAGCCGCGCTCGGGACCGTGGGCGAGCAGGAACTTGTCCGAACAGCGCAAGGCGTGGCGCTTCGGATCGTACGCATAGGCGAAGTTCGCGCACTCCGGCGTATTGAACGCGTGCAGGTGAATGCCGAGATCGTGTCCGGCCGCCACACCCTCCGCCAGCGCTGCCACCGCGTCATCGCGCACCTGCCGCCATCCCGCGGCCGCATCGGGGTCCGGATCGTGGGCCTGCGCTTGCGCGAGCGTCCAATCGAGCAACGCCAATGCCGAACCCGCCTCGACCATGTGCGTCCACGGCACGCCGCGCTCGCCCGCCAATTGCTGCGCGTAGTCCGACACATCGACCAGAATCTCCCGCACCACCTCGGCACGGATCGCCTCATCGTGTTCGTGCAATTCATGGTCTTCTGTAATGATCCAGAGCAGTTCGCCGGGTGCTTCGTCGGGCACCGCGACCTCGAAGGGCAGCGTCAGGGCCGTCCCGTCGATCCACAGGTGCAGGACGAGAGTCCAGCCTGGCGCGTCCGCGCCGCACAGGTGGTGCGGTCGCTCCGCCCGCAGCAACCCATTCGCGACCAGCCTGGCGCCCATCGGGTGCGGTCCCGCCGCCACCGGATCGTTCGGGGTGGCCGCCGTCGCCGTCACGCCGAGGCCGTAGGGCTCCGCGAGGGCCCAGCGCACTACGGCCGCGGGTCCCCTTGTCTCGATCTCAAATGAAATCTGGGCACTTTGCCCGCGCGCGAGTTCTACTGGGGCCCCATCGAGTGGCCGAACCGAAGCCGGTGCGCGCGCATCCTGGCAGTCCATCACTTCGCTCACAGGCACGCCGCGCGCACGCCAGAACGCCTCAGCATCTCTCGGATCGAGTGCGCTGGCCCGGCGCCAGGCGTCCTGCGTCGCGTTCTGACGCAGCAGGATCGGCGCGTGTCGCAACGCTGGCGGCTGCTCGGTCGGCCCGGCGTCCAGGCAAAGCGCAAGAGTGCGCCAGGCCTCAGCATCTTGAGGTTCCAGCGCCAGCGCACAACGCGCCGCTGACTCTGCTTCGGATGGCACCTGTGGGTGGCCGTCGGTCAGCAACCGCCGCGCCAACACGCGCCAGGCCCAGGCATCATCCGGATCTTGCGCCAGCCAACGCCGCAGCGCCTCCGGCTCCAGATCGGCAGGAGCCTCAGACAACAGCGCTTTGCGTCGTGCCGCCAGGTCAGCGCCGGTCCATACGCCGCGAACGGCATGCAACGTCGCAGGATCATGCCACACCGGCTGAGGCGATTCGGCAGAAGCGCCGAGTCGCGCAAGGCCAGACAGCGCCTCACGAAATGCCGCGACATCGGCCTGTGCCACGGTGTCGCCGAGGTTCTTGCCTTGCCCCGTGTTGCGCACCAGACGGCCGAGCAGCTTGACCAGGATGTTCTCGGTCTGGCGGTGCCGCATGCGCGCCACGACGCGACGGTAGGCGGCCGCAGCGCCCTGACGATCACCCAGTGTTTCAGATACTTCAGCCAGCCGCACCGCAGTGCGCAGCACCGCGTCGTAGTGTTTCTCGGCCTGCGCCAGGCACCTGCGCTCCATCGCCCGCGGCCACGACCCCGGTACGTGGCGCAGCGCCTCAGCTGTTGCCAACTCCGCGGCACCCAGCGACTCTTGCGCGATGCGGCGCAACATGTAGCCATCGTGGGTCACCAGTTGCCGGGCGATGGCGGTGGCTTTCTTGAGTCGGCGCAGTGGGGCGGGCATGGCGTGATCCAGCGCGAGTGGCGTCTGTTGCGGCAGCGGCGCATGATAGGCGACGCCGCGCCGGTTGGCCAAGACCCGCCCCAGTTGCCCCGCCAAGGAGATGAAATGACGACAGCTCTAGCGGTGTTGCCGGCCATCGGTCTGGCCTTCTCCCTCGGCTGCACCAGCCCGGCGGTCTCGGCGACCGCTGTGGATACCACGGGCGCGACTGCAGCCACGGATGCCAAGTCTTCGCAAACAGACGCAAAATTTGTCAACAACTACAGTCAGGGCTATGGCGCACACCTCGTTTTTCACGGCGGCGAAGCGGACGGTTTCGATCTCAAGCTCGATCGCGACCTCTTCGAAGCGGCAGCGACCGGCACCATCTTCTCCTTTGGGTCCAGCCATATGGTGCAGCCGGCCATCTCGCTGGCGATTCAGGACGATCAGATGCCTCTGCTGACGCACCCGAAGACCGGCAAGCAAGCCAAGACGCAACTGCGGGTGCAGTTCCAGTTCGGCAACTTGATCGAGGCGGTCGGGTTTCCAGTGGCGACGCCCAAAGCCGGAGACTATCCATTCAGTTGCAAGGCGCCGCTGCTCAGCATCTACTTCAAGAACGTCACCTACAAATCCACATGTCCTGAGCTCGCGGGCCACATCGTCGTCACCGACTGGTCTTCGCAGAACGGGGGCCGCTTTGCCGGGCAATTCTCCGGCAGACTCCAAGGCTTTTTTCCAGACAGCCAGCAGGACTGCGCCGACGCCAACGCCGCCTGCAGCAAGTCCGATGTCTATGTCGATGTCGACGGCGTGTTTGGCTTTGAACTGCCGGCTCCCAACGGCGGAGCCAAGCCATGACCATGAATCTGTTGCCTTTGGCCGGTCGCCGCGTGCTCGTGACCGGCGCGCACCGGCGTCTCGGACGCGCCGTGGCCCTCGATCTGGCGGCGGCCGGCGCCGACATCGCGGTGCACCACCGCCACGCTGGCGACAATGCCCTGGCCGTCGCGGCCGCGATTCGTGACCTGGGCCGGCGCGCGATCGTCGTCCAGGCCGAGCTGACCGAACCGGCGCGAGTCGCGGCGTTGCTCGCCCATGTCGCTGGTTTCTTTGGCGGACTCGATCTCGTTGTCGCGTGTGCCGCGAGCTACGAAGCCACACCCGTCGACCACGTGTCGGCAGCCGACCTCGACCGCGTGCTGTCCTGCAACGCGCGCGCACCCGTCGACCTCGTGCTGCAAGCCCACGCGTTGTTGGCCGCATCGCCGGATGGCCGCGCCGTGATTTTCGGCGATCTGGCCGGCATGACGCCGCTTCGCGGTTACCTTGCGCATTCCATGGCCAAAGCCGCCTTGCACGCGGGTGTGCGCGCCCTGGCAGCAGAGCTGGCCCCGCAAGTCGTTGTCAATGCCGTCGTTCCCGGTGCGGTGCTGCGGCCCGCGGCGATGTCGCCGGAGGCATGGTCCCGCACGCAACAATCCGTTCCGATGGCGGAGATCGTCGAGCAAGATCCACAGGCCGGCGTGCTGGCGATTACCCAAGCTGTGCGCCACTTTGCAACCTGCAGTCGCTTTGTCACCGGAGCGCTGCATTGCGTCGACGGCGGGCGCAGCGCGCGCTGGTAGCCACCGCGCCGTGCAAGGTTGCTGGTGGATCCTGGGCGGCGGGGCGTTGTGCAGCGGGGGCAGTTTCCGATAGGCTCCCGCCCATCACCTGCGCCGGGCGGCGCCGCGACTGAATCACACCTTTGCGCTGGGCCTGTCATGACAATTGCATTCAAAATCGCTAGGTTGATGTGCACTCTCGCTGTCTTCGCGCCGCCTGCCCACGCCTGGGCCGCGGCAGACGCAGCGGGGCGTGCGGACGTGCCGGATGCCAAGGCGCGCGCAAAACTCTTGTTGGTTCCGCCGGTTGCAGTGGGTAATGTCCGGCCTGTGCTGGAAAAGCGCATCGCCAAGACGCTGCAGGACAGCTTGGCCTTCGCCGCGCATCTGGAACTTCTGACGGATCGCGATCGCGCCGAAAAACCTGCGCCCGACAAGCTCAAGCCGGTGCTGGTCAAGGGCTCGGCGACGTCGCGCCGCATCGACGAAGCCGATCTGTGGCGTCAGGAAGGCACCGATCTGGCTGCGGAAGGCAAGCATGGTCCAGCCCTGGACAAGCTGCGCGCCGCCATTGCCGCGTACGAGAAATCCTACTTGGAACTCGTTGACTACACCAAGCTGGCGGACGCCTATGCCCGCGGCGGCATTGAGGCTTTTGGTGCCGCCGGGGGGGCCGCGGAAGCCCAGCGCCTGTTCGAGAACGGTATCGCGCTGCAGCCGACGCTCGTCATCGATCGCCGCAAGCAATCCAAGGAGTTGATCGCCCTGTTCGATGGTGTGCACGAGCGCCTCGACAAGCACAAGCGTCTGGCACTGACGATCGAGGGTACGGCGCCGGGCGCTGAGGCGTTCATCGACGGCGTCAAAGTGGGCCCGCTGCCGGCGCACAAGGACGATCTGCTGCCCGGGCGTCACTATGTGCAGGTGCGCGGCGATGCGTGGCAGCCTTGGGGCAAGCCCGTGGATCTGAAAGGAAAACCCGTCGTTGTCGTGGCCAAGCCGCAAGCTGTCAAGGTGGCGGCGCCAGCGGCCGCACCGCTCGAACTGACCGTGGCCGCGCTGGCAGACTGCGCCAAGGCGGGCGCCTTCCACGCGGATGCCTGCAAGACGTTGGGCGGGCGGCTGACCAAGCAGACAGGCGCAGAATTTCTTGTGTTTGCCGCGATCAAGGCCGATCGCTACGGGCGCCTGTCGGTGCATCCGTTCGTGATGGAGGGCCAGAGCGGTGCGACGGTGGCGCTCAAGCCCATTGAGTTTGCCGCGGATCTCGCTGACTTGAACGCCAAGGCCGCCGACATCGAAACGCAGGTCGACGCTGCCGTGCATCCGTTCGCCAAGGTACGCGCCTTGACCAGGCCGGCGACCGTGTTCAAGGAGGGTGGGCGCTAGGAGCGTGTCGGACTATCGTCCGGCACAGCTCCATCGGTGCTTGTTGTTTGGGGCATTCGCACGAGAAAACCATGAAATAATTCATGGTTTTTCATGCGAATGGGAACCCGCAGCCGCGGCTTCCCTAGGAGCCTGTCGTGGTGAACCCATGCATCTGTTTTCAAGTAGTTACGAAACGGCATGGCGAATCTCCGACAGGCTCTCTAGCCCGCGTCGTAGCGCGTCCACAGGTACAGGCTGCCAATGATGCCGAAGGCAAAGCCGACCATGTGGCTGACATCCGAGAAGAAATAGGGAGAGACCATGAGGATCACGCCGCCGACGATCTGCGGCACGCGCGTCTGCTTGCGGCCGTAGCGGAACAGCGCCAGCCCGACCGTGCTGATCACCAGACTGAGTGCGAGCCAGATAGGGTCAAAATCCATCGCAGATCCTTGCAGGCAGCACGGCAAGCGTAGCCCTTCCTGCCGGCTCGCGACAAGCAATCGACGCGCGCGCAGGGCAATGCTATACGCGGCGCGCGTTTGGCGGCTTGCCGCGGAGGAATCGCCTTGAGCCCATCTCCCCCTCTCCGTTCGGTACTCGTCACCGGCGCTGCCGGTTTCATCGGTTCGACGCTGGTGCACCGCCTCTTGCAGGACGGCACGCAGGTCGTCGGCCTCGACAACCTGGAGCGCGGCCACGCCGACTCGCTGCCATCACAAGTGCCACTGATTGTTGGTGATGTCCGAGATCCAGACGCCGTGCGCGCGGCACTGCAGCATTTCGGCCGGCCACCGGTCGCTTGCATCCACCTCGCCAGTCTCATCCTGGTCGGCGAATCGGTGGCGCAGCCGGCGTGGTACCACGACGTCAATGCGATCGGAACCCAAGTCGTGACCGATGCTTGTCTGGACGCTGGCGTCGGCGCGATCGTGCTGGCGTCGAGCGCGGCAGTGCTCGGTTCCGAGCAAGGTGGCGCAGCCCGGCTGAATGAGCGCGCGCGCATCGCGCCGGAAAGTCCCTATGGTGCTTCGAAAGTGGCAGCCGAGCAGACCGTGGCCGCGGCCGCGCAGACCGGGCGCATGGCCGCCGTCGCGCTGCGGCTGTTCAATGTCGCGGGGGCGGCGCACGGCTGCACCGAGCGGCACGATCCCGAGTCGCACCTGATTCCTCTGGCACTGCGGGCGGCTGCGCGCGAGATTCCGCCGCTCAGGATCTTCGGAACCAAGCTGGCCACGCCCGACGGCACCTGCCTGCGCGATTATGTCCACATCGAAGACGTGACCGAGGCAATGGTGCGTGGCGCGTTGCGGGCGCTCGGCCAGCATGCCAGTGGCGACGCGCAGTTCGAGGTCTTCCACGTCGGCAGCGGCGTGGGCAACAGCGTGCGCGACGTCGTGGCGGCAGTCGAGGCCGAACTCGGCGTGCCGTGCCCGACGATCGACGATCCACCGCGCGCGGGCGATGTGCCGATCCTGATGAGTGACCCCAGCAAGCTCGGCGCAATCCTGGGCATCGTGCCGGACACGGATTTGCGCCGCATGGTGCGCGATTGCGCGCGGCAGTTCAGGCTGCTGGCGGACTGAATGAAAGCGGGGCACGACCGGGTCTCGGGACATCGCAGGGCTTTTCAATCGCTCTGGCAGCAGGCTGTGCTCTCCTGACTGCGTGCGGCACGCCGACTGTCAATAGACTCAGGAATGCGGTTGCCGTCGCGTCCGCTGCTGCGGCTGGTTGCAGGGTCGCTGGAACGGTTCTTGGGGCAAGAATAGACGCGCAGCGAGCTCATGCCTTTGCGGTTCGGCAAGAGGACCGATCAGGGGCCGGCGACGAGGAAGACGTAGGCGGCGCCGGCGTTGCCGAGGCTGTTGTCCACTTGATTGCCGTTGATGCCCGTGGCGTTGCTGCGTTCGCCGTACGCGCCGATCACGGTTGTGTGGCCGGTGACGGCGACGCTGCCGAATGAGTCGTAGGTGTCGGTGTTCGCAGCCTTGAGGTACAACTGTTGGCTCCAGATGCCGCCGCTGCGGATGAACACGTAGGCAGCACCACTCTGGACTTTGCCGTTGTCGGCCTGGTTGCCGTTCACACCGGTGGCGCTGCTGTCTTCCCCCCGCGCGCCGACGGCGAGGATGTCGCCGGAAATGCCAACGGAACTCCCAAAAACGTCGTTGTCGGCGGTGTTCGAGGCCTTGAGGTATGCCTGCTGGCTCCATGTGCCGTTGCTGCGCACGAACACGTAGGCGGCCCCACTCGCGGTGGCGCTGTTGTCGGCCTGGTTGCCGTCGATACCCGTGGCGTTGCTGTCCTCGCTGTACGCGCCGACCACGAGTGTCTCGTCGGCGATGCCGACGGAATCCCCAAAATTGTCGTACGCGCCGGTGTTGGAAGCCTTGATGTAGGCCTGCTGGCTCCATGTAGTCCCGCTGCGCACGAACACATAGGCAGCGCCTGAACCGCCCATGCTGTCGTCGGCTTGGTTGCCATTGACGCCCGTGGCGCCGCTCTCCTCGCCGGGCGCGCCGACCACGAGTGTGTCGCCAGAAATGGCCACAGACCTGCCGAACGAGTTGTTCGTGTCGGTGTTGGATGCCTTGAGGTAGGCCTGCTGGGTCCACGTGTCGCTGCTGCGCACGAACACATAGGTCGCGCCTGAATAGCCCATGCTGTCGTCGGCTTGGTCGCCGTTGACGCCCCTCGCGTTGCTCTTCTCCCACATCGCACCGACCGCGATCGTGTCGCCGGAGATGGCGACGGCATTGCCAAAATTGTCTGATGCACCGGTGTTCGATGCCTTGACGTATGCCTGCTGGCTCCAAGTGCTGCCGCTGCGTACGAAGACATAGGCTGCGCCGCTGTCCGTTGCGCTGTTGTCGGCCTGACTGCCGCCCACACCCTTGGCGTTGCTGTCTTCGCGTTGGGCGCCGACCACGATGGTATCGCCGGAAATGGCCACGGACACGCCGAACGCGTCGCCCGCGCCAGTGTTCGAAGCCTTGAGGTAGGCCTGCTGGGTCCATGCGCCATTCTGGCGCATGAAGACGTAGGCGCCACCAGCATGCTCGCACGCGGTGTCACTGGGCGCGGTCGCGCCGTTGAACACGCCCATCGCGCAACTCGAGTCGCCCAACATTCCGACCACCATCGTGTCACCGTCAACCGCGACGGATGAGCCGAACTGTCCGGCGTTCTGCACAGCGGCCTTGACGTATGCTTCTTGCCTGGCTATTTCTCGGTTTGCCACGAACTCGAAGTACGACGTCACACCAGCCCCGGTGAGTCTGAACATCACGTTGGTCGTCCCGAGTGGGAATGGCTGCGCCCCAGGTGCGCCAGATACGAGCGGAACGTTGGCACCACCATTGACCGAATAGCCGGCGACGACGCTGGCCGTAAAGCTAGGCGTGATGGTGACGGTGAGGACAGCCGGATCGAGGTGTTCGAACCGATGGGATGCCGTTGTCCCGAAGGACGGCGGAACCGCCGTCTTACTCATCGCAAGTTCGGTGAACGCTGGCGCGCAAACCCCGCGGAAAATCACATATCCGGCTGGACAAGTGCACGCCTGCGCCGCACTGCACGTTCCGGTCGCGTCGCAACTGCTGCCCGTCGCCGCAGCCGTATGCGTGCACACCTGGCTGGCCGGGCACGCATCGGTCGTGCAGCCGTTGCTGTCGTCGCACTCCGCAGCCTTGCTGAAAAAGCACGTATCTGCAGAGAAAACGTAAGCTGCACCCGCATTTGACGCACTGTTGTCGGTCGAGCCGCCTGCCGGCGCGTTGACGACGGCCGTCCCATTGGCCGCTTCACCCGTGGCGCCGACGACAGCCGTGTTGCCGTCGAACGCCACCGCAGCACCGAACGAATCGTTGGCGTCGGCGAAGGCGGACTTCAAGTACGCAGTCTGGCTCCACACGCCCGCCGCTCGGTTGAATGGATAGGCTGCACCCGCACTTGGTTGCGCGTTGTCCGTCTGATCCGCACCGACGCCGCTGCCGCCGCCGGATTCGGCCGGCGCGCCGACCACGGCCCAGTCGCCACTGGCGTAGACCGCCTTGCCGAAGCTATCGCCAGAATCGGGCTTTGCTGCTTTCAGGTAGGCTTGCTGGCTCCACAATCCGGCGCTGCGGACGAATACGTACGCCGCGCCGCTGCCCGTCCGTGAATTGTCCAAAGGATCCAAACCATTGCCATCTTCGAGCGGCGCACCCACCAGCACGGTGTCGCCCGAGACGCTCACGCTTGTGCCGAACTCATCGTCGAAATCGGGATTCGCCGCCTTCAAGTACGCTTGCTGGCTCCAATGACCAGTTGCCCGCGTAAACACGTACGCCGCGCCCGCGCCCAATGTCGTGTTGTTCGATTGGTTGCCATTGACGCCGCTCGCCTTGCTGTCCTCGCCCTGCGCGCCAACGACGATCGTGTCGCCAGAAATGGACAGACTTCTCCCAAAGAAATCACCTGATTCTGCATTCGATGCTTTCAAATACGCCTGCTGAGTCCAGTGACCGGCAACCTCACCGAAGACATAGGCCGCTCCGGCGTAATAGCTTGAATCATCCGATGGATCGCCAGCGCTGCCGCTCGACTCGAAGGATGCCCCCACCACGACCGTTCCGTTTGAAATCGCAACACTTTCTCCGAACGCATCCGCAACGCCGGCGTTGGCGGCTTTCAGCTCGATGCGTTGGCTCCACACACCGTTCTGGCGGTAAAACACGTAGGCCGCGCCGCTGCTGCTCAAGTTGTTGTCCGGCACGCCGACTGCCACGCTGGACGGCGTGCTGCTTTCGCCCGATGCCCCTACCACCAGCATATCGCCGTCGAGGGCGACGCTGCCTCCGAAATAGTCCCAGGCTTCCGTGTCGTTGCCCTTGATGTACGCCTCCTGCGCCCACGTGCTGCCGCTGCGGCGGTAGACGTAGACCGCGCCGGCGTTGGTGCAGCCGTTGTTGCTCTGGTCGCCGCCGATGCCGGTCGCACAACTGCTCTCGCTCGGCGCACCGACGACCAGTGTGTCGCCGGAAACTGCGATCGCCGTGCCGAACAAGTCGCCCGTACCCGCATTCGACGCCTTGACATACGCCTGCTGTACCGTTGGCAAACGCGTCACAGACAGCGTGTAGGTCACTGATATACCTGCATGAATCGCCGTCAACGTCAGCGTGTTCGGCCCCAGACGCAGAGCTACGGGCGCGGCCACGCCGCTCTGCAATGTGGCGAACCCGCCGCCGACCACCTGCAGCGTGATCGCCGTGCCGCTTTGCGCCGTCGCTGTCAGATTCGCTGAAGAAATATCCACTTGCATCGTCGCCGCGTAACCCGTCACCGCTGGCGCGAACTGCGGCGACAGCGGCGCACCCTCCAGCGTCAGCCCCGTCAGCACCGGCGGACAATGCTGATTCACCGCCGCAAAACCGCCCGGACACTGGCACGCTCCGGCCGAACACGTTCCATAGTCGCCACAAGCCGTCGCTGCGGTCGCGGCATACAGGCAACCCAATGCCCCATCGCACGAATCGGCCGTGCACTCGTTCAGGTCATCGCAATTCGCTGTTCCGACGCAAGTTCCCGCTTCGCAGGTGTCGTAGATCGTGCAAGCGACGTTGTCATTGCAGGCGTTGCCCGTGTTCGGAGTGTGCTGGCAATCCAGAGTCGGGTCACACGAATCGTTCGTGCAAGGCAGGCTGTCATCGCAGCTCTTGGCGCCGGTCGGCGTACAACTGCCCGAAACGCAACGATCACCCGTCGTGCACACGCTGCCGTCGTTGCAGCCCTCGCCGTCCGTCTTGGCCGGGTGGCTGCAAGCGCCCGCTGTGCAAGTACCCGCAATATGGCACTGATCCTGCGCGGTGCACACCGCCGGATTGCTGCCCACGCAAGCGCCGCCGCTGCAGGTGTCGGTCTGCGTGCACCCGTCGTTGTCGTTGCATGAAACGCCATCGAGCGCCGTTACGTCGTGGATGCAACCCGCCGAACTATTGCAGCTATCCGCAGTGCAAGCGATGCCGTCGTTACAGTCCTTCGCGGCCGGTCCTGCGCACTTGCCGGCCGCGCAGATGTCGCCGGTGGTACATGCGTTGCCGTCGTCGCACGAAGTGCCGTCCACGATGTTGGGTGTCGTGCAAGTACCTGACGTCGTGACACAAACGCCCGCGACATGGCACTGGTCCAGCGCTGTGCACACCACCGGATTGCTGCCGGCGCAGCTACCGCCGCTGCAAGTGTCCGACTGCGTGCAGAAATTGCCGTCGCTGCACGTCGTGCCGTTCAGCGCTGTCTTGTCGTAGACGCACTTGCCCGTCGCCAGATCGCAAGCATCTGAAGTGCAGGGGTTGTTGTCGTTGCACAACACCGCCGCCGTGCCGCTGCACAAGCCGCCCTGGCACGCGTCGCCGGTCGTACAGTTGTTGCCGTCGTCGCAACTGCCGGTTCGCACCGTGTGCTTGCAACCGCCCGAATCTGGACAGCTATCCGTTGTGCACTGGTTGCCGTCATCACAATTGGGCGTGCCGCTGCCGACGCAGACGCCGCCCGTGCAAGCGTCTGAAAGCGTGCAGAAACTGCCGTCATTGCACGTCGCGCCGTTCATGAGGCTGGCGGAATGGACGCAACTGCCGTCGGACGATTGGCAGCTATCCGTCGTGCAGAACTGCCCGTCATCGCAGCCTTTTGGCGTACCGACGCAGGCGCTGGCGCTGCAGAGGTCGTTGGTCGTGCAGGCGTTGCCGTCGTCGCAGCCCGCGTTGGTCGCAGTGTGCACGCAACCGCCTGCATCTGGGCAGGAATCGACGGTACACTGGTTGCTGTCGTCGCAATTGGCCGTGCCGCTGCCGACGCAGCCGCCGCCCGCGCAAGTGTCCGTCAACGTGCAGACATTGCCGTCGTTGCACGCCGCGCCGTTCTGCGGCGCCGGGTCATTCAAACACGCACCGCTCGACGGATTGCAAGTGTCCGACGTGCAAGCCTTTCCGTCGTCGCAGTTCGTCGTCGCCGTCGCCACGCAGCTGCCGTCACCGCAGTGGTCGCCGGTCGTGCACGCGTTGCCGTCGTTGCAGACCGTCACGGATGCTGCCGCCGCATGCACGCAACCGCTGATTCCATTGCATGAATCGTCGCTGCACACATTGCTGTCGTCGCAATTGAGGCTGCCGCTGCCGACGCAGTTGCCGTTCTGGCAAGTGTCCGTGGTTGTGCAGACATTGCCGTCGTTGCAGGGCGCCGTCGTCGCCGTGAACACGCAGCCGCTGGCCGCATTGCAACTATCTGTCGTGCAAGGATTGTTGTCCGTACAAGTCTGCTGCGGTCCCGGTATGCAACTGCCGCCCATGCAGCCGTCGCCGGCACTGCAGGCATTGAGGTCCGTGCAAGTCGCTTCGTTGGCGAGGTGCACGCAACCCGTTGTAGCGCTGCACGAATCGTCGGTGCAAGGGTTGCCGTCCTGGCAGTTCTGGGGAGTTCCAGGTTGGCACACGCCGTCCACGCAGGTGTCGCTGGTCGTGCAGGCGTCGCCGTCGGTGCAGGCGCCCAGCGCGTGGCTGTGCGCGCAGCCGGTGTTGGCATCGCAACTGTCCGTCGTGCAAGCGTTGTTGTCGCCGCAGTCAATGGCGGCGCCGGACGTGCACACCGCGTTCGCACATGCATCGCCGCTGGTACAGTCATTTCCGTCGTCGCATGCGCCCGTCGCTGCCGCGTGCGTGCACCCCGCCGTCGCGCTGCAACCATCTGTCGTGCAAGGATTCCCATCGTCGCAGTTTGCAGTCGCGCCTGGCATGCAGGCGCCGCCAGCGCAAGCATCGCCCGCCGTGCACGCATTGCCGTCCGAACACGCGCCGGTCAAATTTGTGACCGTGCATCCAGAGTTAGAGTCGCAGCCGTCCTGCGTGCACACCTTGCCATCGTCGCAAAACCGCGCTGAGCCACCCGTGCAAGCGCCATTTGCGCACAAGTCGCCGACTGTACAGGCATCGCCGTCGTCGCAGGCGCCCGCCGCGGCCTTGTGCGCGCAGCCCGCTGCTGCGTCGCAACTATCTGTCGTGCAAGGATTCTGGTCATCGCAAGGAATCTGGGCGCCCGCCGCGCAACTGCCACCCACGCACGCATCGCCCGTACTGCAGACGTTGTTGTCGGAGCACGTCGCCGCGTTGGCCATGTGCACACAACCGGCTAGCGCGTCACAGGAATCGTCGGTGCACGGACTGCCGTCGTCGCAGCCAAGGGCAGAACCCGGCGCGCAAATGCCAGAGGTGCAAACGTCGCCGAGCGTGCACGCATTGCCGTCGCTGCACGCGCGGCCCGTCGACGTGTGCACGCAACCGCCCGTCGCGTCGCAGTTGTCGAGCGTGCACGCGTTGCCATCCGAGCAGTTCAGACCCGTGCCCGGTGTGCACACCGCGTTCTGGCACGCATCGCCCGACGAGCAAGCGTTGCCGTCGTCACACGCGCCGCCTGCAGCCGTATGTATGCATCCCACTTGGGTATTGCAGCCGTCCGTCGTGCAAGGATTGCCGTCATCGCAACCCTGCTGTGCCCCGGCCGCACACGCTCCACCGTCGCATACATCTTCGGACGTACAGACGTTTCCATCCGAGCACGCGCCGCCGCTCGTCGCCGTCCACGAACAACCTGTGACTGAATCGCAAGCATCTGAAGTGCAAGGATTGCCATCGCCACAATCGCGCGCCGCGCCACCGTTGCAGACGCCCGTCTTGCAGACATCGCCGATCGTACAGGCATTCTGGTCGTCGCAAGCCGCTGCCGCCGCCTTGTGCGTGCAACCCGCTGCCGCATCGCAGAAATCGGCAGTGCACGGGTTCGAGTCGTCGCAGCCGACGCCTGCGCCCGGCGCGCAACCGCCGCCCAGGCAGGCGTCGCCGCTGGTGCAGGCGTTGCCATCGGTGCAGGTCGCTGCGTTGGCCATGTGTACACAACCGCTTGCTGCGGCGCACGAATCGTCCGTACACACATTGCCATCCGCACAATCCAACGCCGCGCCGGCGACGCACGCGCTGCTCTGGCAACTGTCCGCAATCGTGCATGAATTCCCATCCGTGCAAGCACCCTTGGCGTCATCGTGGTGACAGCCGCCCGCGGCGTCGCATTGGTCGATCGTGCAAGCGTTGCCGTCCGAACAATCGATGCCGCTGCCCGGCGTACACACTGAATTCATGCACAAATCGCCCGTGGTGCACGAGTTGCCGTCCTCGCAAGCGCCGATCGCGCCCTTGTGCGTGCAACCCTGGTCTTTCGTGCAGGAATCCGTGGTGCAAGGGTTGCCGTCGTCGCAAACGATGCCGGGCCCGCCGATGCACAGACCGCCAGCGCAACTGTCTGAAAGCGTGCATGGATCTCCGTCCGTGCAGGAACCTGCCGCGTCCGTCTGCGTGCAGCCCGCGGCCACGTCGCAGCCGTTCTGCGTGCAGGGATTGCCGTCCTCGCAGTTGAGCGCCGCGCCGCCCAAACATCCAGAATCTTTGCAGGTATCGCCAATGGTGCACAGGTTGCCGTCGTCGCAAGCACCGGTCAGCGCGCTGTGGTAGCAGCCGCTGGCCGGATCGCACTTGTCGGCGCTGCAGGCGTTCTGGTCATCGCAATCGACCAGATTCAGGTGCAAGCAAGCGGACATGCTGCAGTGGTCGCCGATCGTGCAAGCGCTGCCGTCCGTGCACGCGCCGCCATTCGACGACGGGTGCCGGCACACGCCGGCGGGTGCGCACTGCTCGATGGTGCACGGGTTCTGGTCGTCGCAATTGGTGACGTCCTCTGGCAGATCCGGATTGCAGTCGGGGGCTTTGCAGTCAGCGACACAGCTGACGCCGTCCTCGCCCAAGCCCGAGACGCAAAAGCCGTCGCCGCAGTAGCCGCAGTCGACCGGGCAGGCAAGGAAATCCTCGCCTTTGTTGCATGTTCCGTCGCCGCAGCTCGCCGCGCAATCCTCGGGGCACTTGGCGGGCCCGCCGTCCTTGGCTTCGCAGACGCCGTTGCCGCATACCTGGAAAGCGCAGTCTTCAGCGCAAGTTGCCGGTGTCTCGCCCTTGTCGCAGCTCTTGTTGCCGCACGCCGCGCCGCAATCGGCCGGGCAGACTTCGGGCGATTCGCCACAGTCGTAGCCTTTGCATTTGCCATCGCCACAGGCGCCGCAGCAGTCGACCTTGCAAGTCTTAGGATTCTCGCCGGAATCGCAAGTGCCGTTGCCGCAGCTCTTGCAGTCGGCGCTGCAGTTGCCTGTCGACTCGCCGCAGTCCGTCCCGCAAACGCCGTCGCCGCAGGTGCAGACGGACGCGATCTCGTCGCTGGAAATATCAAATGTGTCAGTCTGTTGCACGCCATCCGAAGCCGCACCATCGGGCACTGGCGCATCCGGCACGCCAGCGCCATCGACCGGAGCGTCAGGCAGGACCACGTCCTCCGGTGATGCAAGGTCAGGACTGCCGGCCGTTTCGGCGGGTGCATCGGTGGCCGGGGCGATGGCGTCTGCGAGCGTGTCGGTCAGGACGTCGGCCGTGACATCGCCCGGCGCGTCGTCAGCCGCGGCCGCTGAATCTGTTCGTCCATTGAGATCCGCTGTACTGCATGCTGCCAGGGCGGCACAGCATGCCGCGAGAGCGACTGAAACCTTGGGAAGACCCACGGAACCCCCTTGGCTGCCGCCACCTGGACAGCGTGGGCACGCTACGTGGAGGTCCGTTGAGGGTCAAGCGCATTCTCGCGCGGCGCGGTGTCGGCGCGGCGCTGGCGTCGGCCAGGTAGCGGCAAGCTGGGCGTCACAACCCACGAAGGTGCATGGCGCAGGCGGCACAAAGCCGGCCCCCGCGCCGCTACCTATCCGGCCCGATGGATTGAGGTTGGTTTTCGGGTTGATCCGGCGGCGGCATCGGTACGTCCGGTACCGGCCTCTGCAGGAACGGTGTCGCGGGCTCTGCGCTGCCAGCCGGCATCGTCTCGACGATCAAATGGTTCTTCACGTGGCCCGCGCCCGCGAAGCGCGCCGCAGTTTCCTGAATGACGGTGTCTTCTTCCGCAGTCGCGACTTTTCCGGTCAATGTGGCGACGCCGCCTTTGACCTGCACGTCGATGTCGCGGCTGGCGCCCGACAGTCGTTCGTCGTACCGCAGTGCTGCGCGGATGTCCTGCGCCAGGCGCGCGTCGCCGCGCGCACCGACGCTATAGCTCGACCCCCCCGCCGCCGCCCGCGTGGAGGCCGAGCAAGCGCCGAACAGCGACAGCGCCATTGCGGCCAATAGAACCTGGAAACTTCTCATGTTGCACTCCTCATGCCGCCCGGACTTGGGCGGATCCGCGCACGTGATCCCCACAGCACCACGCGCAGCCTCACTCTGGGGGGACGCCAGCGACGTCGCCAGTGCTCGCGGGCGCTTGTTCAGCAAATTTCCAGATGACGCGCGCCATGTGCAGCCTCGTGCGGCCATCGTCCCATGCCGATGCGTACAGACTCCGGGTCTGCGGGGCGCGGCGCAAGCGTTGCGTTGTCCGTGTTCGACTGTTGCAGCCTCATCCTCCAGTGGGGCCTATTGCCCCGCGCGAGGAGGACCGTACGCTTGACCGCATGCAACAGCGACCAGGACATCCCTACCCATTGGGCGCCACTTGGGATGGACTTGGCGTGAATTTCGCGCTGTTTTCCGAGCACGCGACGCGCGTCGAGCTGTGCTTGTTCGAGACAGCCGACGCGGACGCGGAGGCGCGGCGCATCACCTTGACTGAGCAAACCGACCTGGTCTGGCACATCTACCTGCCGCACGTGCGGCCCGGTCAGGTGTATGGCTACCGCGTGCATGGCCCATACGATCCCGCCGCCGGTCACCGCTTCAATCCTCACAAAATCCTATTGGATCCGTATGCCAAGGCTGTGGCACGCACTTTGCGTTGGAGCGACGAGGTGTTCGGTTACCGCGTCGGCGATCCGCAGGAAGACCTGGCCATGGACGAGCGGGACGATGCGGCGTTTGCACTTCTGGCAGCGGTCGTCGATCCGGCCTTCACCTGGGGCGACGACCGCCCGCCGCGCACGCCGTGGCACCGCACCGTGATCTACGAGATGCACGTGAAAGGCTTTACGAAACTGCACCCGGACGTGCCGGAGGCGTTGCGCGGCACCTATGCTGGCGTTTCGTCGGACGCCGCCATCAGCCACCTGACGCAGCTCGGCGTGACCGCGGTCGAAATCATGCCGGTGCACCACCACGTCGACGATCGTCATTTGGTGCAGCGCGGCCAGGTCAATTATTGGGGCTACAACACTGTGGCATTCCTCGCTCCGGATCTGCGCTTTTCTGCGACACAATCGCCGCTTGACGCGGTCAATGAGTTCAAGATGATGGTGCGCGCGTTGCATGATGTCGGCATCGAGGTGATCCTGGATGTGGTCTACAACCACACTGCCGAGGGCAGCCACTTCGGACCGACCCTGTCGCTGCGCGGAATCGACAACAAGTCCTACTATCGCTTGAATCAGGACCAACAGCGCTTCTATATGGATTTCACTGGATGCGGCAATAGCTTGAACATGGTCAACCCGCGGGTGCTGCAGTTGGTCATGGACAGTCTGCGCTACTGGGTCAGCGAAATGCACGTCGACGGGTTTCGCTTCGATCTGGCCAGCTCCCTTGCCAGAGAACTGCATGAAGTCAATAGGCTGGGTGCATTCTTCGACATCATCCACCAAGATCCGGTGCTCTCGCAGGTCAAGCTCATTGCCGAGCCTTGGGATCTGGGCGAAGGTGGCTATCAAGTTGGCAATTTTCCGGTGTTGTGGACGGAATGGAATGGTCGATACCGCGACAGCGTGCGCCGCTTCTGGCGCGGCGATGGCGGACAAGTGTCTGAATTCGCAACACGGTTGGTGGGAAGTAGCGACTTGTACGAACACACCGGCCGGCGCGCCTATGCCAGCATCAACTTCATCACCGCGCACGACGGCTTCACGGTCCATGACTTGGTTTCGTATAATGAAAAGCACAATGAAGCCAATGGCGATCACAATGACGATGGCAGCTCCGAAAACCTGAGCTGGAATTGCGGGGCGGAGGGGCCCAACGATGATGTGGCGATCATGGCACTGCGCGAGCAACAGAAACGCAATTTGCTAGCCACCCTTCTGCTGTCGCAGGGGGTACCGATGCTGAGCGGCGGCGACGAGCTGGGCCGCACGCAGCTAGGCAACAACAATGGCTATTGCCAGGACAACGAAATCAGCTGGACGAATTGGAGCGTGTCGGAGTCGCAGCAGCAGCTGCACGAGTTCGTGGCCAAGCTCATTGCACTGCGCCGCGACCATCCAGTGTTTCGGCGGCCGGATTTCTTTCAGGGACGCAGCATCCGCGCCGGCATCAAGGATCTCAGCTGGTTCGATCCATCGGGACAGGAAATGACGGATGAGGCGTGGAACGCGGACTTCGTTCGCTGCCTCATGGTGCGCTTTGCCGGCGACGCCATCGATCAGGTGGACGAGCGCGGCCACCGCATCGTCGACGATACGTTCTTGCTGCTGCTCAATGCCCACAATGCCGAGCAATTGTTTACGCTCCCCCAGGTGGACGTGGGTCGCAATTGGCGCCAGGTGTTCGACACGGGCCAGGAAAGCGAGCCGCCGCACAAGACGCACGCCGATCGTTATCGATTGACAGGACGGGCACTTGCCTTGCTGGTGCGCGAGCCGGCGACCGGGCGCAAGGCGCTGGAGCCGCGCATCGTCCAACCGGAGCAAGCCGCGCTGAAAGGACCGGGCCAAGAATAAGGAGGCCGACGAAGCGTTCGATCAAGCAACCACGGGTCGTTCCTGGAAGAGTGATTCACCGGTTTGGCACAGAGCCCTTGCGCCGCAAAGCCAACGTGTTCTTGCGCGAAGGAGTCTTGTGCGCCGACCGCTCCTCGGCCTCCTCGACCGAATGCGCCGCGCCGATGTCGCGATCGCGCCGTGCCATGGTGAACAGCCGTGCGTAGACATCGTGAAGCAGGCGCAAATCTTCCTCGCTGAACTCCTCGACGTTGAGCAGGCGATTCGATGCGCCGTGCTTGGCCGCGATCAATTCGTTGAGCTTGATGTGGATGGCGAGACTGTCCTTGTTTTGGGCTCTCTGGATCAGAAAAACCATCAAGAAAGTCACAATCGTCGTGCCCGTGTTGATGATGAGTTGCCAGGTGTCGGACCAGTGAAAGATCGGTCCAGTGAGCAGCCACGCGGCGAGGACGCACAGCGCGGCGACGAAAGCCGTGGTGCTGCCGGTCCACACTGTCATTCGGTGGGCGAATCGCTCGAGAGCGCTGGTGTGGTCTTGCATGGCAACCTCGACTCATCTCAGGACCGCGCCCGCCGCCACAAAGTCCAGTGGTGTTGCGGGTGTGGCGGATGCGGCGTCGGCTTGTGCCGCGGGCGACCGCGTCGGTCAGCTGCACGAGGCGCGCCCGCAACCGCGGATCGCCCAGCGCTTCGCAGGCGCAAACGAACAGGCCCGGGGCAATGATGCAGCGCATGCCGTCAGTGTACGCACGCCAAGCCTTGGCGCGAAATCTGGGGGTCCGATTCGTGTACGTCATCGTCCTGCGCCCGCACGACCAGCACCGGTGGATCATGACGCTGCGGGTGCGCCAGCAGCTCGAAGTCCTGCTGTCCACCGGCAGGATTTCAAGGTTGCATGGCGCCATGAACCGCACTGAAGAAGTCGCCTGTGGAACGCGACCTGCCGCAATTCGGCCTGTGTTTGCCGCCAGCGACCCTGCGCCGCTTCTGGAGCACGCTGGCGCACTGGCAGGGAAACATCTGGAACGGCGCGGAGTTCGCCCGCGCATGCGGCGCCGTCGAGCACGCGGTGCGACGCGACCTCGATGCGCTGGCGGGCGGTCTGGTCGTGCGCCTCCTGCAACCATGGCATGAAAATCTGGCCAAGCGGCAAGTGCGCAGTCCCAAAGTGTATATCGCCTCGATGTCGTGCACGCCGGGCCGCACACGTATGCGTTGGCCGACCGGGTGCGGGCGGTCGCGGCTCGGGATTTGCCTGCATCCATAGAGACTTGGCAGGACCTGCGCCCTTGACCAACATGGCGCAGGTTTGCCCGGGATTCGGGACCGCGCGGCCACCGCTGCTCCGCGCGGCTGGGGTTGTTCATGGGGTGAGGGTGCGGATGCAGCGGAAGCCGTTGTAGTGCCAGCCAGCAGTCGTCTGGTAGGAACGGTAGCTGCTCCGCATGTGGCCTGCGTCACCGGAGTAGGCTGAGCCGCGATTTACGCGGAATTCCCCAGTCGCGGGGCCCGTCGGATCGGAAACCGCGTCGGCGGCGTAAGGACCGTAGAAATCGCGTACCCACTCGAACACATTGCCCTCCAAGTCATGGACACCGAACGGACTGTCGCCTGCGGCCTTTGACCCCACGGCCGCGAGTTGCTGCGTGCCACAACCGCGCACGTTGTTGCTGTCGAGCATCACGACGCGGGTGCAATCCGCGGCTGCCTCGCCCCAGGGGTACGGGCGCATGGCCGTCTTACAGCCGTCGGAACTGGCCGCGCTGCCGTTTTCCTCGCAGCGGCCGCGCGCCGTCATTTCCCATTGCGCCTCGGTGGGCAGGTCAAATCCTGGCCCGCGCCACTGGCAGTACTTCTGGGCTTCGACCCAGCCCATGAAATTGACCGGCATGTCCGGGTAACCAGGATACGTCGCATAGGGTTCCGGTTGGATCTTGTCCGCGCCGAGGCAGACGCCGCTATCGACGCAAGCCCTGTACGCGGCAACGGTAGTCTCGTTCATGTCCATGAAATGGCCGGAAAGCGTGACCTTGTGCTGCGGAATGTCGTCGGTGTCGCAGACTTCCTTCGCGCTGTTGCACCCCATCCAAAACGTCCCGGCCGGAATCGCCGCCATGCCCGCAGGCGCTTGGACGCACGTGGCGCTGGCGTTGCACAAGCCGCCGGGGCAGGCGGAGCCGGTGGAGATTGCGGTGTGGCTGCAACTAGCTGGGCCGGTTGGGGTATCGGTGGTGCAGGGGTTGCCGTCGTCGCAGGGGGCGAAGGGTTGGATGCAGCGGAAGCCTGTGCCGTTGTCTGTGTACGCGGGGGCGGCGGCGCTGCGACTCCCCGCACGGAGGGCCGTGGCGCCAAGGCCCCAGCTACCACCTCGATCGAGCCGGATTGTCGTGCTGCCTGGGCCCGTCGGATCGGCCTGCTCGTCCGCCGTATACGGACCATAGCCGTCGCTGCACCATTCAAACGCGTTGCCAACCATGTCATGCAAACCATAGGGGCTATCTCCAGCCGGCTTGGATCCCACAGCCCAACTCGTAGCGGTGCCGCAACCGGCGGTGCCATTGCTCAGCACCGCGCGCGAACAATCCGCTGGCGCCTCGCCCCATGGATAAGTCCGCATCGCCGCTTTGCAGTTGGGATCATTCGCCGTGGACCCGTTCTCCTCGCAGCGCCCGCGCGCCGCCATTTCCCATTGCGCTTCCGTGGGCAAATCGCCGCCTTTCTGCTGGCAGAACGCCCGCGCCTGGTCCCAGTTCACGTAGTTCACGGGATTCTTCGCGAGTCCCGGATACGTCGCGGTCGGCTCCGGTTGTTGCGCCGCGGGCGCCGAACACTTCCCCGCCAGCACGCAAGCCCGGTACTGCGCCACCGTCGTCTCGGTCGTGTCCATGAAGTAGCCGCTCGTCAGCGTCACCTTGTGCTGCGGCTTCTCATCCGCCCCACAATTCGC
>Ga0172369_10000630_pt1 | contig 52307 bp, 45 predicted proteins | sample LakKiv25m_FD_114539 | JGI IMG/M metagenome (GOLD analysis project Ga0172369, IMG submission 114539) | Freshwater microbial communities from Kabuno Bay, South-Kivu, Congo - kab_022012_11.25m | ecosystem: Environmental > Aquatic > Freshwater > Lake | place: Democratic Republic of the Congo...
AAGATATCGTCACAAAAGATTACATTGGCTCGTTTGCCGTTACAGCCGGCATCGTGATAGAAAAACTTCTGGCTATATTTGAAAAAGATCACGATGATTACAGCAGCATAATGGTAAAAGCGCTTGCCGACCGCTTGGCAGAAGCCTTTGCTGAACATCTGCATGAGAAAGTCCGAAAGGAATTTTGGGGTTATGCTTCAGAGGAAACCTTATCTAATGATGAATTGATAAAAGAAAAGTATAACGGTATTCGTCCCGCCCCCGGGTATCCCGCCCAGCCGGACCATACCGAAAAGAAAGTGATCTTCAACCTTCTCAATGTTGAAGAGAAGACCGGAATTCATTTGACCGAAAGTCTTGCGATGTATCCCGCAGCTTCTGTGTGCGGATTATATTTCGCACATCCCGAAGCAAAATATTTTAATGTTGGAAAGATTAGTAAAGATCAGGTTCTTGATTATCATAAACGAAAAGGAATGAGCATCGAGGAAATCGAAAAGTGGCTCGCACCTATTTTAAATTACGATTAAAGGAGTCCGCATGAAACGATTGGCGGCTTTGTTCATCGGGGTTGTTTTTGTAGTTACATTATTTCCGCAGGAGACAGCTTCACTTTCAAACAAATACGAGAAGCACGAATACCGGGTTCCGATGCGAGACGGCGCGACGCTCTTCACCGCCGTCTATACTCCAAAAGATACTACAACTTCTTATCCAATTCTTTTTCTGCGTACACCGTACACGGTGGCTCCTTACGGAGAAAATAATTTTCCCCGCGTCCTCGGGCCATCGAATTATTTTGCCGACGAAGGATACATTTTTGTTTATCAGGATGTCCGCGGAAAGTTTATGTCAGACGGCGAATATGAAAATATGCGTCCCTTCATCCCGAAAAAAAAATCAAACACCGATGTTGATGAAGCAAGCGATACCTACGACACCATTGACTGGTTGATAAAAAATATTAAACACAATAACGGAAAAGTCGGAATGTGGGGAATTTCCTATCCCGGTTTTTATGCTGCGATGGGAACGCTGCAGGCGCATCCGAATCTCGTTGCTGTTTCTCCGCAGGCGCCGATTGTAAATTGGTTTGTGGGCGACGATATGCACCATAACGGCGCTCTTTCTTTGTTGATGACATTCGACTTCTTCTCGGTTTTCGGTTTACCGCGCCACACGTTAACTACCGAATGGGGAAAAGGATTTGAAGCTCCGTCACCCGATGCGTATACGTTCTTTCTCAATCTCGGCTCCTTGAAAAATATTAATGAAAAATATTTCAAAGACAGCATCGCTTTTTGGAATAGCTGTCTTCAACATCCTACGTACGATAATTTTTGGCAGGCACGAAACACTTATCCTCATTTTAAAAATATTAAACCGGCGGTTTTAACTGTAGGCGGCTGGTATGATTCGGAAGATTTGTACGGAACGCTTCACACCTATCAATCGATTGAAGAAAAAAATCCGAAAGCGAATAATAGAATTGTGATGGGACCATGGGTGCACGGAGGCTGGTCGCGCGCAAAAGGAAATGAACTCGGCGCGGTTTCATTCGGAAGTAATACTAGCGAATTTTATCAAGACAGTGTTGAGTTTCCCTTCTTCAATTATTATTTAAAAGGAAAAGGCGCGGATAATCTGCCTGAAGCTTTAATTTTTCTTACCGGAAGTAACACGTGGAAAAAGTTTACACAATGGCCTCCGGTCAATTCCAAAAAACAAAAAATATTCTTCGCGGAAAACAATACTCTTTCTTTCGGCAAGACCGATAAAAATTCTTTTGATGAATTTTTAAGTGATCCGTCAAAACCGGTTCCGTACACGGCAAAGCAGCTTGACTCCCGCCAAATGTATAACCGGGAATATATGGATGAAGACCAGCGATTCGCCGCAGAACGCCCTGATGTTCTGGTATATCAATCCGAGCCGTTGAAAGATAGTCTCACCATCACCGGACCGATTGAAGCGGAACTGTTTGTTTCAACAACGGGCACCGATGCCGATTGGGTTGTGAAATTGATAGATGTTTATCCGTACGATATGCAAAATCCAAAACCAAATCCGCAACAAGTTGAAATGGGAGGATTCCAGCAATTGCTGCGCGGAGAAATTATGCGCGGCAAATTCAGAAACAGCTACGAACATCCCGAACCGTTTAAACCGGGAGAAGTAACGAAAGTGAAATTAACGCTTCAGGATATCGGGCATACGTTTTTACCGGGACACCGCATTATGGTGCAAGTGCAGAGCAGTTGGTTCCCTTTCTTCGACCGCAATCCGCAAACGTTTTGTAACATTTATGAAGCAAATGAAAAAGATTTTCGAAAAGCGATACACAGAGTTTATCATACAAAAGAATATCCTTCATCACTTACGGTTAACCTCCTTAAGGAAAGTAAATAAATGAAAAAGGTAATGCTCGTTTTCGTGATTATTTTTTCAACAATGGTTGCGCAGCATAAAAATGAAAAAGAACAAGTGAAACAAGCTGATATCGATTTTTCAAATCTTTCCGTCAATGCCGGATTTCACAAAGCGTTTCTTACTTATGTTGCGGATGATGGAGTGCTGCTTCGCCCCAACAGTTATCCCCTCGAAGGAAAAAAAGCGATAGCGGAATTTTATAAGAAAAGCAGCGACTCATCTTACATATTAACTTGGAAACCACTGTACGCAGATGTTTCTTCTTCCGGTGAACTAGGGTATACTTACGGAACATGGGAGTTGAAACTTAAATCGGGAAATGAACCGCCAAGCTACGGAACATACGCAACGGTTTGGAAGAAAAATAAAAAGGGGGAATGGAAATTTGTTCTTGATACAGGGAACGACGGATGAGGAAAAGGAAATCCTTAAAAGGGAAATTCTTCTTTGTAATCGACTTTCTGTTCTATTTTTTTCTGTTCGTTCTTCTTTGCTGTAAAATGAATGGGATTTCCTTCTACATAAATTGCTTTATACGGTTTTGTCGGACACGCAAATTCGCACGCGCCACACCCGATGCAAAACTCGTCCTTCACTTCTGGAATAACAAGCTTATCTTTGTACGGAACCATATTCACCGCTTTTGTCGGGCAATGTTCAGAACAGGCTCCGCAGTCAGTATTTTCGGTAGCAACAACGCAATTGTCTTTAACGAATTTTGCTTTACCAAGCTGCGTTAATTTTTTCTTCTGAAGAGGAATCGGATTTATTGCTCCGGTGGGACAAACATCAGAACAGAGTGTGCACTCAAAGTTGCAGAAGCCTGTTATGTAATCCATTCGCGGTTGAAACATTCCCGATAAACCGTATTCAAGGTAAGCCGGCTGCAAAACTTGAGTCGGACAAGCACTTACACATAAATGACACGAGGTGCAATTTGCTGCAAAAGAATCGCGGTTTTGTGAACCCGGCGGTGTTACCGGATTCTTTCTTACAATCAATACTTTGCTTTGTTTCTTCGGCTTTATTTTGATTTGCCCAAGCGTTAATCCGGATAATCCCACAACATAAACCAGTGAGTTGAAAAAGAATTTTCTTTTAGAATGAAAAGTCGGAGATTCTTCATTTGACCCTGAAGATTTTTTACGGCTGAAAAGATTCTTGTTAAATTCAAACGCCATTCCGTCTGTCGGACAAACATCAAAGCAATTGTAACAAGCCACGCATCTGTCAAAATCAACGTTCTGTTCTTTGTTGCTGATACAAAGTCCCTTGCAAACCTTTTCACAAACTCCGCATGACTTACAACTCTTTTCATCAATGGTAATTTTAAAGAGAGCGGTTTTTGATAGCAAACCGAGGAATGTTCCTACCGGACAAATAGTATTGCAGTACCATCTTCCTTTTAATGCGGAAGCGGTAACCACCAGGAGAAAAAGCAAGCTTGTGGTGAGTATTGTAATCCACGGAGCACCGTTGAAAACAAAAGGGAAGACGAGGTAAAGCCTCATTTTTTCAAAAAGAAAAGCAAGGAGATTGTTCGCAGAAACAACGGCCGGACGAAATAAATTCGCGGCGATTTTTCCGAACACGCTGTAGGGGTCGAGAAGATTAATGAAGAAGGTTGTTCCCGCTAAGAATGAAATAATAAAAAGGAGAAGAAAAAAATAGCGCCACCACCGGGTTTCTTTGTTATACTTGAAAGCCCGCTTCTTTTTGCTCTTAAATTTTTTTGCTATGAATGAAACTACATCCTGCAGCGTGCCGAGCGGACAAATGGTGGAACAGTAAATGCGTCCGGAAAAAACTGTGAGCGCTAAAACGAAAACAAATCCAAGCGCGCCAAGACTTACAAGCGTAATAAATTTTACAAGTGAGGGAATAAATTGAAGGAACGTGATCTTTGCGTAAATCCAAGCAGGGAGGATGTTGCGGTAATCAAGAAAAAGCGAAACGGTGAGTATAAAAAAGAGAAGTGAAACCGCTACGCGGATTTTTTTAAGAAGAGCGAGGTTCATGGAAGTTTGACTAAAGAATAATCCGGTTGATGTTCAGTTTGCTTAAATCCTTTTTCCCGACTTTCATTTCATCCGCGTAATTTATGTAGGGAACGTCGTCACCGCTCATACCGAACATTTTTGCGGCTGCTGTATCTGCGGCAACAATATCTGTAGAAATCACTTGCGATTTCAGTGTGATGACATCATCGGCAGAAACACCGCGCGGGCCATTTTTCTTCATTACCCAATACGCATCAATAATATTCAAATCGGGTTTCTTGAAGGTTGCAAAGTCAGCGATGCATTGGTGTAAATCGTTTTGGTGCCAGTATCTTCTATCCCACACCACTCCCATTAAATTTTTCATCCCGATGGTGAGTCTGCCGGAACTGTGATGTTTTAAAATCGGTACATTGATAAAAACATCGGATTCAAGAATTAACTCATGCACTTTGGATTCATTCAGCCGTTTTCCTTTTGGAACATCAACTTTGTGGTAGTAGCCTTCGCTATCGCCGCTAACAATTTTTCCTCCGGCATCTTTTACTGCTTTTTCAATTCCGCTGTTTGAGTAGCAGCGTGTCCAGTAATCGCACGTATGGTCAAACACGTAAACATCTTTTGCGCCGGCGTCAAAACAATGTTTGATTATTCGTGCAACAAGTTTTGGATTCGTATTTGCGGCTAACTCCGGCTTTACATCCCAGCCGATATTCGGTTTTACTACGACGGTTTGATTTTTCTTTACGAAATGTTTCATGCCTCCGAGGGAAGCAATTGCTTTATCAAACATCTCTTCCGGTTCGCCTCCTTTGATGGCGACCAAATCATACGGCGCTGTTGTTGAAACAAGTGAGTTGAAGGCGTGTGTGTAATTTCCCATCATCACGGCAGATGATGATACAATTCCGGCTTTAATAAATTTTCTTCTATCCATGAGAATGCCTTTTCAGTTCGAGAAAGAATTTCAGATAAAAATCAATTTAGAGAAGAACGATTATTCTTCTTTCATGTCACGGGTCATTAAATCGGTTGTGGCTTTAATCGGGTCTTTATCTTCAAAAAGAATTTTATAAACTTCATTTGTAATCGGAGCATCCACACCGACTTTCTTTGCAAGCTGCGATGCGGAACGGCTTGTTTCCACGCCTTCGGCAACTGCATACATATTTTTCAAAACTTCTTTCAGTTTTTGTCCGCCGCCGATTTTTTCACCAACATAACGGTTTCTGCTGTGGCGGCTCATGCAGGTAACAATTAAATCACCCATGCCCGAAAGTCCGGAGAATGTTTCCGGTTTGGCGCCCATGGCAATTCCCATTCTCGAAATTTCTGCGATACCGCGCGTCATGATTGCGGCTTTTGTATTATCGCCAAACTTCGCGCCGTCGATAATTCCGGCACCGATTGCCATAACATTTTTAAACGCTCCGCCGAGTTCAACACCAAGTAAATCGGTAGAAGAATAGACACGGAAGTAGGAATTCATAAATGCTGCTTGAATGGTCTTTGATGTTTCTTTTCCCGTTGCACCGGCAACAACCGCTGTCGGAATTCGTTTGCAAACTTCTTCCGCGTGACTTGGGCCGGAAAGGATTCCAAGCTGTTCGCTTTTAATTGATGGAAAAACATCTTTCAGCATTGCGGAAACGGTCATCAAGGATTTGTTCTCAATTCCTTTTGCCACATTTACGAAGATGGTGTTTTTGATATCGTTAAAAGAAATCTGCTGAACAACGCTTCTCAAAAATTGAGAAGGAACAGCAAGTACAATAAGGTTTTTATTTTGAATTGAGTCTTGAAGATGCGAGGTGATTTCCAGTTCATCGGGAATTTTTATACCGGGGAGATAAGTTTTGTTCTCGCGTTTTTTGATCATCTCTTTGGCGTAATTTTTTTTATACTCCCAAAGAGTAACCTGGTGCCCGTTATAGTGGAGAAGAACCGCGAGGGTAGTTCCCCAGGCGCCTGCACCTAACACAGCTATTTTCATAAGAAATTAACTTTTCTTTTTGGCGAACGAAATTTTGTTTTCTACACCGTTTGCTATCCGCTGAATATTTTTACGATGTGTGTAAACAACCAGCAGCGCTAATCCGATTAAAAACGGAAGCAGTGTTCCGTATCCTTGAATATGTGCGTGAAAAACATTTTCCCGGATGATCATCGTTACCGGGATAGAAATTGCGGCTAAAATTGAACCGAGAGAAACATACCGTGAAATAAAAATGGCGAGCAAGAAGATACCGAAACCGACAAGGAGATCAACAGTTGCAAGCGAAACGAGAATTCCCATTCCGGTTGCAATTCCTTTTCCGCCTTTAAAACTTGCAAAGACTGACCAAACGTGTCCCAGCACCGCGGTAATACCTGCGATTAATTGGACTAAAGTAAAATCATCAAATGGGGTAAGATTATTAAAGGGAAAATTACCGTAATAAAGACGGGAAATAAAGACAACCGCCAATACTCCTTTAAGAGCGTCAAGCACGATAACCAGAAGTCCAAACTTCCAGCCGAGGATGCGCCAAACGTTCGTTCCGCCGGCATTTCCGCTTCCATGTTCACGGATATCTATCCCTTTAACGGCGCGGCTTACTATTAGGCTCGTCGGAATTGAGCCGACCAAATAAGAGAGGACAACTACGACAGCAAGTAAAATCATTTTCTATCCATTATTTATTGTTCTTTGGCACTTAAAATAAACCGCTTTTGCGTGGGACGCAAGTTAAAACTTTCTTAATTCAAAACAAATCACCTTATTATCGTATAAATATCCTTTTGGGTTTATACTTAGCTGAATTTTAAGCAGAAAGCGCTTTAATTCCTTCCATTTGAATACACAATTCGTTCACTCTCAATTTTGCAATTTTACCGGGTTGTTTAATAGACCAAGGTCTGAATTGCTCTCGCCGGAATCATGACCGTAACAGTTTGAGCTGCTGCAACAAGCCGAAATGTAACCGGAGTTTCCGATTGATTCATAACCACGGTAACCATTGAGCCGTCGGTATTTCTGAAAGAGGTGCTCAGAAGAATGCTTCTGCTTGAAACTGTGCTAATTCGTTTTGCACCGGGACGAATAAATTTTGAGAAGTGTCCGATGTAATAATAAGATGGAGTATAAATCAATTCTCCGGTTTGAGCATCAGCGTGTACAGGCGCAAAACAGAAATTTCCTACGTGATTCGGTCCGCCCTGTTCATCAAGGAGAATGTTCCAGTCTGTCCAGGCAACTGTTCCGTTGTTGAAATCATTAATCATGTTAGCGCCGTACCGTTCTGCGTTTCCCCAAAATTGGTAACGTTCGGCATTAAAGGTTTCTGCGCATCCTTCGGTGAAAATCAAATTTTTGTCCGGAAAAGCTTCATAAACTGCTTTGATGTTGTCATACATTTGCTTTCCGCCGGTCCATGTTTCGTACCAATGGAATCCGGTTCCCCACGCATATTTTGCGGCTTCGGGGTCAGCATAAATAGTGTTGACTCTTTGGTTGATTAAATCGCGGTTATGGTCCCAAACGATAATTTTTTTATTACCGAGACCTTCTTTTTTCATGATCGGTCCGAGATAATTTTTCAAAAAATCCCGTTCATCTTCCGCGGAATAAATACACGATTCCCACTTCTGTGTTGCCATCGGTTCGTTCTGCACAGTAATTCCCCACACCGGAATTCCTTCGGCCTCATATGCTTTTATAAATTTTGTAAAATACCTTGCCCAGCTTTTATCATACTCCGGGAGAAGTTTTCCGCCGTGAAGCATTTCTTTATTGCTTTTCATAAATGCCGGAGGGCTCCATGGACTTGCGAACAACGTTAGTTTTCCACCGGCGGCTTCTATTGCTTGTTTAATGAACGGGATACGGAATTGTTTATCGTGCTCAACCGAAAATGTTTTAAGTTCTTTATCTCCTTCTGCCACGTAGGTATAACTTCCGCTGCTGAAATCGCAGCTATGAATATTGGTTCTTGCAAGCGTATAGCCGATACCTTTTTCTTTGTCGAAGTATGACGTTAAAAATTCTTTCCGTTTTATCGCGGGAAGTTTGGCAAACACTTCCGCCGAAGCATCGGTTAACGCCGCTCCTATTCCAAGAAATGTTTGAAATGACTTTGCAGGATTTACGAACACGCACGTTTCTGTTTCCAACGGTTGGACGGCCGGTGAAAATTTTTCCGTTGTTTGTTTGGAAAGACGAAGGTCGGTGTTTTCAGCGGTGGTGTAAACGGAGACTTCTTTAAATGAAGCTCCCTTTTGTGCAAAACCACTAACCTGAGACAAAACGAAAACGAAAAGGATGAAAAGATTTTTCATATTTGATCCTCTAAAATTTTTAAGCAGAAAAGAAATTGATAAAATCACAGTGGCATATTCTTAACATAAATTATGCCGTTAATCAATTGTTATTTTTGCGGGAATTATTTGCCGTAAGCGCAAAAAAATTATTAAAACGATAAAAATTTTATCAGTTTGATAGGTTTGCGGAGTTCGCTTTTATTTTTTCTTCCGGGAAGAGGCTTGCTTTTTTGTTTTCGGCTTTTTGGGTTTAGGAAGAGGGAGCGCATCCGCCGTGGATCTGATAACTTTACAAAACAATTTTTTATCGTCCATCACCGCATCAACAAGGTAATAATTTTTTGCTCCGGGATAGGGAGGAGCTTCAACGACTTTTCCGATTACTGATTTTCCCGCATCAGTCGGTTTTACGAATACCTGATTATCGCACACAAGCGCCACAACTTTTTCATCGCAGTACAGCGCGTATTCGCCGAACATTTTTTTATAGGAAATTTCTCCGGCATTCTCCAATTGTCCAACAACGTATTCAATAAAACTTTCTTGTGTTGCCATAAAAATCCTTTGCTTTTAGTTTTTTGAAGCGGTTATTTCTTGATACAAAAATAGAGAATATCCATATCATTTTTTTAAGCGTTTTGTTGGAGCACTCAAACGGCTTTTTCAACATATCTTGGCGCTGAAAACTTTACAAATGAATGAAATTCGTTATCTGACAAATTTTTGCTATATTTTTAAGCAAAGAATGAGAAGAGTATGAATAAGCCAAAGTTTTCCAGGGCAAAAGCCTCAAAAGCAGTTGAGATTTCCTCCAAAATTGAGGGGCATAAAATTCCACGCAATAAAGTAACCACACGGAAAAAAATCAAAAATAAAGTAAAAGATTGATGTCGAAGTACTCGCACAATAGCAACTATATCTATTATGAAAACACCGGCATTCCCATAAGCAAACTCAATATTCGAAGTCAATCTGTTCTTGAGGCTGAAGAAAGAAAATTATTAGTGGAGGGGTATGAATATTTTCACAAGAATTTATCCGAATCAACTACATTTGATGAAAGCTATTTCAAGAAACTCCATCGAATAACATTTGGCAAGTTGTACACTTTTGCCGGAAAATATCGGACGATAAATATTTCAAAAGGATATTCTACTTTTTGCCAAGTAAGATTTCTTGAGCAAACCTCAAAAGAAATATTTAATAAACTTGCTGCTGAAAATTATTTGAAAGATTTCGGTTCAAGAACTAAAGAAGACTTTGCCAAAAGAATTTCTTTTTTTATGTGCGAATTGATTGCCTTGCATCCTTTTTTTGAATTGAATGGGAGAACGACAAGATTATTTTTTAATATGACCACTACTTACAATGGGTATGAGTACATCGATTATCAGGACACATTGAAAATTGAAAGCGGGGAGAATTTATTTATTAAAGCATCGGTTGATTGTATGACCGGAAATGATGACACTATGTATGGGATAATCCACTCCGGTTTAAAAAAGTACGCATGACGTTCTTTTCGTAATCTTCCGAAGAAATTTATTAAGTTGAAGGTGTGCAAGTCTTTTTTTGCTACCCAGCAATGACTGCAATTTACACTTCAATTGTTTTCCATTCTCCGAGCGGAAGCCACACGACGCGATCGCTTAATCCGGACGCGGCAAACTTTTCCTCATTCTGCTTGCGCGATTCGTGAAAATGTTTCCATCCTTCGTAATGAATGGGAATAACCGTTTTCGCGTTAATGGCTTTCATCGTCTTAACGGCTTCCAACGCACTAAAAGTAAAACGAATTGGTCCGTATATCGGAAACCGTACTCCGCCAAGGTGCAGAAGGGTGGTTCCTACTTTAAATTTTTGTCCGACTTCTTTTACACCTCTAAACCAAACGGTATCTCCCGAGATATAAAAAGCGCCGTTGCGTTGACCTTCCCACTCAAGCAGAAAGCCGCAAACTTCTCCCACAAACGGGCGGCTGAGCGGCGGTCCGTGTCTTGCAGGAGTTGCGGTAATTTTTAGAGTGAATCCGTCCGGAGTTGTTACTTCCGTTGATTGCCATTTTTTTAATCCGAGAGAATTTTCTTTTAATCTCTTTGCGCCGGAAACTGTGGTTATAACTTTATCAACTCGCTTCAGAATTTTTCTCCCTTCCGCGTCAAGATTATCATCATGTTGATCATGGCTAAGGAGAACAAGATCAATGTCGCCAAGTGACTCGGGATTTACTGCCGGACTTTTTGTCTTCACAGAATTTGTTCCCCATCCAAAATAATATTGCTTCCCGGCAGTGTCAAAAACCGGATCGGTGAGAATACGCAGCGGACCGATTTCCATCAGTACTGTTGCTGTTCCAATGTGCTTAACGTTAACGGTTGAAATTTGCATTTAGCTGTTTTTTCAGAATAAATACGAAAAAAAATCTTGCACAAACCGTATAATTGCTGGCTGCATTGTGCGGTTAGCTGAAATGCCGTCTTTAAAGCGCAATTAAAAATCCAACTTTTACATTGCTCAATTTAATTGACCAACCTTTACCTTGTTCGAAATTTTCGTAGAATGAAGAATAAGAACCATTTTGATAAACACTTTCATTATTAGTCGTCCATTTGCTCTTCGTCCAGGTGTAGAGTGCGCTTAAATTAAACTCCGCAAGTAAAGAAAACCCGGAATAAATTTTGCTTTTGATTAAAAATGAGCAAGAGGGACCAATTCCTTTAGTTGAATTCCATGATTCTGCTGAGCTTGCCTGAAAAGTGGAATCGATGGGGTGCGAAAAACGATTAGAGTTCGATTTAGAAAACGAATAATTATATGCTGCACCCAATCCTAAAAAGATGGTAGCGTATTTAAAATTGTTAAGCCTATACAATAACTGAGATGATGCGGTTATGTTATATTGATTTAACGATTGATTTGATGTAGTTGAGGTTCTCTCATTTGTTCCCGAGTATTTCTGTATTGTGTAGCCATCTCCTCCCTTGCCTTGATCTAAACTAAGAGACGCGCTAAGTCCGGTTTTCAAAGAAAAAGTATTGTTTATAGCATAGTGATAAAACAACCCGGTCTCGTTGAGCAAATTTACCTGAAGGTAGTGCACTGAAGTACTTTCGTTTTTGTTTTGAAGTGCCAACTCTTGCCCAGAGATAGTTGGAGTTATTATGAAGAGAATGATGGAAGCGAAAAGAACCAACAGTGAAGTTTTCATTGTATTAACCCTTTATGATTGTATAAGAAATTACAGTTGTCTTTTTCTTTACTGTCGCAATCCGTGCGGTGTGCAAGGATTTATTTATAAACCGCTTTTGACGGTTTTGTGATACTTTTTTTAGAAAACGAATTACTCACCTTGCAAACATACTATGATTTCCCATTTATTGCGTATATGTTTGAGACTACAAAATTCTAAAGAAGCTCTTGTGCAAATCTAATCCCAACTCGACAGGCAATAGAGCGGTCCATTTGTGCTTGAGAAAAGCAGAATATCGTTGGAAAAATAAGGTGTTGAAAAAACACCTCCCAACTCACACTCAACCTCAAGGAATTGTTCATTCGATTTTATTATGGAATATATATCATCTCTATAAGAATCATCCGGCTTAAAATATTTAAATCGATTTAGTAAATAGGTTTCGGTTTCGTAAGTCCACAATTTTTCCCCGGAGGTTTTCTTTAATGCGTGGAGTTTTCCATTCGTAGTGCCGACATATAAATTATTTTTGCTGTAAGCAAAATTACCAAACACAAGAAATTCCATTTTAACGTTCCAAAGTTCTTTGCCTGTTTCCGGAACTGCAGCAATCGATATTCGTTCATCCGACGAACCAATATATAAAATAGAATCTTGGATGGAGTTGGTCAAACCCCAGCCATGAGTAAATGCTTTGTTCCAGTGGCAAAAGCCGTAATCTTGATCAAGTGCGTACACATTGTAATCTCTTGCGCCAATAAAAACAAGATTGTGAAAAACAGTAGGGGAGCCTTGCACTTCTCCTGCCGGGAAATACCGGTGTCCAACAGTTTTAAATTTCCAAAGAAGTTTTCCGGTAGAAAGGTTAAGTGCATAAACGTATCCGTCAAAACCTCCAAAGAAAATCTTACGAATTAATTTTTTTCGGAACACTTTTATGATGTGTGGCATGCTTTCCCTTTGATACCGAGTTTACCACAAATTATTTTAAGAACAGCATTTGTCTGGTTACTGCGGACTTTCCAATTTTTATCTGATAAAAGTATATTCCGCTTGGTAAATCAGTGGCGTTAAATGTTTTAGGATAGATTCCGGGTTCAAGATCTTCATTTAGCAATGTTGAAACGGCACTTCCAAACAGATTAAAGATTGTGAGAATTACCTGTCCCTTCCTTCGCTTCATAATCGTGTTAAACACGAAAAAGTGTGACTTAATCTATTTATTTCCTCATTCAAAATAGAGCTTCCCATGAAACAACCTGTTTAATATATAACATAGAAAAAGCGTAAGCACCAATCAAGCAAAAAGTGTAAAAAACATTTTCTGCCGGAGAATGAAAGAAATATGATGAACGGTCGGGTTTCTTTGCTTATTAACGCATAAAATAATAATTTGGTGCAGGTAGTTTCAGTGATTAACACCAGGATTATGTTTTCTTATAGAAATAAAATCTTACTTCTTCTTTTACTACTTACCGCCCTTTTTTCCGGGTGCAAAAAAACTACGCCTCCGCAGCTTTCGCAAGTTGTAATTGCTATTCCGTCGGATATCGAACGCATTAATCCCCTTTACTCATTCAGTATAAATGAAGGTAACATGAATGAGCTGTTGTTTCTCTCACTCGTAAAACATTCGTGGGATGAACAAACAGGAAATTTAAAAGCTGAACCGATGATCGCAGAATCATGGGAATGGAGCGGCGACTCAAGTTCTATCACGCTTACCCTTCGAAACGATATTCAATGGTCCGACGGGACACCGCTGACACTTGACGATATCATCTTCTCTTTTGATGTCTATTCTGACCCCGCAGTAGAAAGTTATTTGTATGGAATGTTCAATAGTTTTATTACGGATAAAGAAAATCATATTGATTTAGGAAAAACGTTTGAAAAACTTTCCGACAGAAAACTGAAAATTAATTTTGCTAAAGGTTCCGCTCCGTCTCTTTATAATCTTGATTTTCCCATCGTTCCAAAACATATTTATAATTCCATACCGAGAAAAGATCTTATAACCGCCGATGTCAATTTTCATCCGGTAACCAGCGGTCCTTTTACGCTGGAATCTTGGGAGAAAAATCAAGCTGTAACGTTGAAAGAAAATCCTTCTTCATTTCTTCCTAAAGAAGGAACGGTGAAGAAGATCATATTTAAAGTTGTCCCGGAATATCAATCGCGGTTGATTCAATTAAAGAATAATGAAGTCGACTTAGCCGAATATATAAAACCGGAAGACGCGGAAGCATTGAAAAAAACGAATGGGTTTACGGTTGGTTCGGTGAAGGGGCGAGAGTACGATTATCTCGGCTGGAACAATATTGACGGCGATGCGTTTGCAAAAAGAAAAAAAATTCTTCCCAACAAATTATTCGGCTCGGTGAAAGTGCGTCAAGCCCTTTCTCTGGCTGTAAACCGGAATGAAGTTCTCACAAGTTATTTACACGGATACGGGCAGTTGGCAAACAGTCCTATTTCTCCGGTTTTTAAACACGCCGTAAATGAAGGGCTGATTCCCTATGCGTTTGATTTGAAAAAAGCAAAACAGCTTTTGGCGGAAGAAGGGTGGAAGGACAAAGACGGAGACGGCATTCTCGAAAAAAACGGTACTAAGTTTTCTTTTACGCTTACCATTTCTTCCAACAATCCGCGAAGAATATTTGCGGCAACACTGTTCAAAAATTCGTTGAAGGAAATTGGTGTTGAAATGAATATTGATCAAGTTGAACTCGGCATGCTGATCGACCGGATCAATAACAAAAAAGCGGATGCGTGGATGGCAAGCTGGATTATTCCTATTCCGCTTGACTTAAAATTTTCGTGGTACTCCGATTTAGCGGCTACGCCGATGAATTTTCCCTCGTATCAAAACAAAGAACTTGACGCGCTGCTTGATAAACTTGAAACGAAACTTACTTCGGAACAGAAGAACGAAATTTATAAATCGATAGAAAATATTTTGTACAGAGATGAACCCGTAACGTTTCTCTATTGGGTAGACAACCTTATTGCTTACAACAGCAAAGTAAAGAATGTAGAGGTGACTCCGCTTGGAGCGGTTCATCATTGCTGGCTCTGGCAATAACATAAACCGCTGATGAAAACATTCCGCTATTTTTCCTTCTTTAAAAGAGCTGCGGCATCGCTTGTTATGCTCTTTCTTACCGTCAGTTTTCTTTTTGTGCTTGTACGAATCGCTCCCGGTGATCCTTCGCAGAAATATTTGTCACCCAATCTTAGTCCCGAATTACTCGAAAAAGTGAGAACCACTTTCGAACTTGATAAACCTGTTTTTACGCAATATGTGGGATTCTTAAAAAATAGTCTTGCGGGAAATTTCGGAATATCGTACAGCTATCATCGTCCGGTTACACAAATCCTATGCGAAACGCTGCCGTTTACACTCATCTTTTCGCTTTTGGTTTTTGCGGTTCAATTTATTGTCGGCGGAGCACTTGGGTATTCTGCTTTTCGTGCAAAACAAAAATGGAGGGACAAACTGCTGACCAACATTAATCTTTTTCTGTATGCTGTTCCGGCGTTTGTAAGCGGGCTTTTGCTCGTTGTAATTTTTTCTGTGTGGCTGCAATGGCTTCCTTCTTCAGGAATAAAAACTATCGGATTAAGCGATGCCGGAATATTAGAAAAGTTTTTTGATTACTTCACTCACATGCTTTTGCCTGTGGCTACGCTTTCATTAGCCGGCATTCCGGTCTATTTCAAATATTTTAGGGAAGCTTTTGAGGAGAATCAGTTGAAACAATTTGTTCTTTACCTTGAAGCAAACGGAATTTCCGAACGGAAGATTTTTTTTCGTCATCTCCTTCCAAATTCTTTAAACGCTATTATTGCCTACGCCGGGGTTGATTTGGGAATTCTTTTCAGCGGTGCACTGCTTACGGAAGTTATATTTGGTCTTCCGGGAATGGGAAGGCTTGCCGTTCGTGCAATTCTTGAGCACGATTATCCTCTCGTTGTCGGATGCACGTTAACCGCCGGTGTGCTGATTATTCTTACAACGCTTGCTGCTGACCTTATCCGAATGAAGATTGACAAACGATTAACCGCAGGGCTGAGTAATTGATGAGACGAAAACTTTCACTCTATGGATTTGTTCTTCTTCTCGTTTGCGCAACGATTATTATCCGTTGGGAAGTTCTCTACCAGACTTTGCATCTTTTATCATCATTTCTCTTTTTACTTTTTAGCGATTTTCGTTTTGCGTCTTCGCAGTTTTCTTTTGCATTGTTGGATTATTTTGTTTCTCTCATTCTCTTATTTGCAATTCCAGGTTACATTTTTTCTAATAAGAAAAAATTGCTCAAAGAGGGACGTGTTGCTTTTTCTTCTTATATGCTAGCGGTGCTTCTTTCTTTGTTTCTCTTTGCGCCGGTGATTTCAAATAATAATCCCGACTTTCAAAAAGATATTTCCGTTACAAGATTACTTCCGCCGTTTAGTTCAGTTAAAATTCTCTTTCTAAAAAATGAAGTTGAAGCCAAGAGTGGCAACAAATCTTTTCTTCAATTAAAAAAGGAAGTTGTAAAAGAATCATTCAATCCGGCAGTGATGTATATTGATAAAGTTGAAGTAGCGAAGGATGTAATCATCTATTATCAGGGAGGAATAAAATCAGAAATAGCAAAAAGTGAAGTTGTCTTGCGTGAAGGAATTCCTCAGACCGGAACGCGATTGTTTTTACTCGGTACGGATGAACTTGGACGCGACATATTTACTCGAGTTGTTTACGGAACAAGAATTTCCCTTCTCGTTGGCATGTGCGCGGTTGTTCTTTCACTGCTACTCGGCGGACTGCTCGGATTTGCCGCGGGATATGCCGGAGGAACACTCGATCTTTTGCTCAGCCGCTTGAATGAAATGTTCCTTTCCTTTCCTTCAATTTTTTTCATTATTCTCATCCTCGCATTTTTTGGAAACTCATTTTTTGCCGTCGTCGGTGTGCTCGGGTTCACCGGTTGGATGAGTTTGTTCCGAATTGTTAAAGGCGAAGTTGTATCTTTAAAGAATAGAGACTATTTTATCACCGCACGACAACTCGGACTTTCACACTCCGAGCTCTTATTTAAGGAAGCCCTACCGGTAATAGCCGCTCCCATTATTGTGAACACGGTTTTTCAATTTGGGAATGTAGTATTATCAGAATCAGCTCTCAGTTTTTTGGGTTTGGGAATCGGAAATGATTTCCCCTCCTGGGGGGGAATGATGAATGCGGGACAGATGTATCTCTCGCAAGCCTGGTGGATGATTTGCGTTCCCGGAGCTGCCATAATTATCACCCTTATAACCGTTAACGATTTCGGAAGGAAAATAACCGGGTATTTTAATCCTCGTTTGTCAAAATGATAAATAAAAGGTTTCAGCTGCAAAAACTTCTTGGCGAGGGCCGGAGCAAAGTTTTCCTTTGCAGCGATATTTTTCACTCTTCTCAAAAGTTTGCCATAAAAATTCTTTCCCCTGAAGCCGGAAAAGAAGAGCATGAAAGTTTTCTCCGTGAGTTTTCACATCTCAAAAGTTTTTCTCATCCGAACATAAGCAAAGTCTTTGAAGCGGGTGTAATTCTTGAGCTGGATGAAAACGACGAAACCATGGGAGTGAAACAAGGAGGCAAGTTCATTCTTCTTGAATATATTGAGGGAGTCAGCCTGCTTGAACTTCCGCTGCAATCTGAACCAAAGCTCTTGCATGATGTCATCCTTCAGATGAGTTCTTTCCTTATGCATCTTCATCTTGCAAAGTACGGTTACTTTGATTTAAAACTTGAGAATATTCTCTGCGTGCAAACGGGGGAAGGTTATCTTTTAAAAATTATCGACTTTGGTTTTTTGCAGCTCGCCGATGTTCCGAATAAAAAGTTACGGCGGGGAACTCCTCACTATATCGCTCCGGAAATCTTAATTAAAGGAGAAGCCGATACCCGTGCCGATCTTTATTCGTTCGGTGTTTTGTTGTACAGGCTTGTCTACGGAAAATTTCCTGTTGAAGGAGAAAATGAAATGGAAATCTTCCGCGCTCACTCGGAAGATGAAATTGATTTTCCAGTCAGTCAGTATCCCCAAGATCTTCTTGAGGCGATTGAAAAACTTCTGAAAAAAAATCCCGATGAGCGGTTTCAAACGGCGTTAGAGCTTTGTTTGCGGCTTCAACTTCCCACGGAATACCTAGAGCTCTACCTTATTTCTTCTGTTCACTATCTTGAGCGTGAAGCAGAAGTCGGCATCATCGAAAATTATCTAAAGAAGAAGGAAGGAAACGATCTTCTTCTTATGCAAGGGAGCGAAAAAAGCGGAAAAACAACGCTTGCCAGGATAACGGAAAACAAACATTCGGCTGCAGTTTTGTTAGAAAGATTCTCAAAGCAATCCCCCGAAACAATTCTCAGAATCATTCTCTACAAAGTGATTTTCAATCCGGTTGTTTTTGTTTCTTTACACGAAAAAAAGAATGAGCTTCTTTCTGCACTGAATGACAAACAGCAATTGGACAGTGAAACAGTAATCTCACTTTTTTCAGAATTAGTAAAACTTCATTCCTTCATTCTTTTATTAGATGATTATCATCAACTTGATGGGGCGGTAAAAGAAGTTTTGCAAAGAGTGTTTCCGATTCTGCAGGTGCACGGATGTAAAATTCTGTTGTTTGAAGAGACCGGCGAAGGAAACGGTTCGGCAATTCAATCCAACAAAACAGAGGTTCAGATAAGTCCTTTCTCAACTCGGGAAGTAAGTGAATTTTTGACGGAAAATCTTTCGAATAAATTCCCGCATAAAAAAGTTCTACCGCTCATTAAAAAATTTGCCGATTCACTCCCCGGAAATATGCTTACGTTCATCAGAGAATTGATCGCCGAAAAAATTATTGTTCTGAACGAAAAAGGAATTTTTGTTAGAGATGAAAAGGTAAAAGGATTTTCGGGAATATCTCAGCAGACGATTTTCCAAAATCGGGTCACTCCACTTACTCAACGCCAGAAGGAATCGCTTCAAGTTCTTGCGTCTATAGAAGTTGATTTGACGCTTGATGAAGCCGCGCATATTATTAAAAAATTTACCGGTGAGAATGAATCAATATTTTCAAAACTGCAAAAGGAAAATCTTCTCCGTCTGCCGAACAGGAATGCTTTTATTCAGTTTGCCTCTCCCGGATTAAAATTGTTTGTGTACGATTTGGTTGAAGACAAAAGTGCGCATCATAAAAAATTGTCGGTAATCTTGAACGCTCTTTCGCAGTTTCCGCAGAAGGAAATATCGCGCCATTACGAATTAGCCGGCATGTATGATGAAGCATATTTGTGCTTAAAACCGGAGCTTGAAAGAGCGTATGGGCTTTCAGCATACCTTTATCTCTCAAAATTATTATCACATTTCGTTGATCTTCTTCTATCTCGGGAAAACGCGGTTACAGTAAGAAAGCAATTTCTAAATGTTCTGCAAAAAACCGGCGATAATGAACTTGCGCTGAGTATTATTGCTGATTTGGAAACGACGTTCGGAATGAAAAATAATCCGGCGCTGCTGGTTCAAAAGGGAAGTATTCTTATTGCCAAAGGAGAAATTGAAGCCGGCAAAAAAATACTTTCCGAACAAGTTGAGCAAGTGCAATCTTCCAATGAAAGAACAGAACTGTTGATAGAAATTGCCAATGCCGATATCGTTACCAATCGTTACGCCGAAGCAGATGATATTTTGCGTGAGCTGTTACAGAGTGATGGATTGAGTCACGAGCAGCGCGGAAAAATATTTAACATGCTCGGTTTGATGGCTCTCTTCAAAGATAACGACACCGAGAAAGCGTTTCTTTCCTTTCAACAGGCGTTGGATGAATTCATAGAAGCAAATTTGAATCACCGTATCGCACGGGTGCAAGTTAACCTTGGAAATATTTGCAGTATGAAGGGAGATTATTTGCAGGCGGAGGCGTATTGGAAAAATTCCCTTTCGATAAACAACGCCATTGGTGATCTCGAACAGGAAGCGCTTCTTCTTATGAATTATGGTATCTATCAATTCGATACCGCAAAATATGAGCAGGCGGTTGAGTCGTACCAGAACGCAAAACAGATTTTCCAAACTATCGGAAAGAGAAATGGGTACGGACTTTCTCTTATGAACGAAGCCGAAACACATCTCATGATCGGCGAGTATTCGTCGGCTCTCTCCAAGTCCCGCGAAGCTGTTACTGTTTTTCAAACAACTAATAATATAGAAGAAGAAGCCGGGGCGTATTACGCTCTGGCCAAAACGTTCGCGGTTATCGGGAGTGAAAAAGATTCGGAAGATTATATAAAGAAATATCAATCGATAGTAGATGAGCAGGAGTTGAGCGGAAAACATCTGCTGCAGATGCAGTTTATGCAAACACTTCACTACTTTTATTTTAAAGGAGCTTCTCTTCAAATTAACCGCAATGAGCTGTTAAATCTTTACGAGGAATTAGTGAAGACGGATAATAAGTATGACACCCTGATGACCGCGGTTATGTATGTTGAATTATGTTTAAAGAAAAAAGAAAGTTTGTTGGCACATCTCTTTCTTGAGAAAGAATCGTTAACAAATTTCTGCGCTACCAATGGAGTCTATCGAGCAGTCCAGTTTTATTTACTCGGAGAAGTAGCAAGGCAATTTAAGTTTGACGAAAAATCGTATGTGGATTATTATCTTGAGGCATACGCATTAATAAAGGATGAAAGCGTTACAGAGTTTACAAGAATGATTCTTGTTGCGCTAAGCAAAGTCTATCTTGAACGGAATCTTTTTTATAAAGCGAAAGAATTTTTTAATTTAACGGAAGGCGTAATTACCTTTTTTGCCGGAACACTGACGGATCCCACATTAAAAGAGACGTATTTAACAAAAAATGAACGCAGAGACGCATTGCAGTTTATAAATGACTCGTTGTCCCGAATAATATGAATGAAAAGAAGATCACCGCACACATTATCTCCGAAAAAAAAGACGTTTCAAAAATAGTTCAGCAATTGAATGAGGTTTCGGTTGAGTATTATCATATCACTCCAACCCAGTCCGCCGATCCTGATCTTTTCAAAAACGATATAGTTATTTTTTATATTACGTCTCTTCATCCCCCTATGTTGCAGCACGTTGTCGATTCTCAAAAGTATCAGCCGAATAAAATGTTGTTGGTAGTAGAGAACAAAAATCCGTTAATAACATCCCGGCTTGCAAAATTGGGCTTCAACGATATTTATCTTCTTCCGGAAGAACTTTTTAAATTCGGACAGGCGATAGATGAAATTGTGGAGACAGTGTCGGTTGAGGATACAAAAGAACCAACGGCAGCTCCTCAAGAGCGAGACCTTGTGTTTCATTCAATTATTGGTGAGTCAAGCGAAAGTGAAAAACTTGTAGCCGCAGCTGTTACCGCGGCAGAAAATTCTTCGGTGAATGTGCTTATTCTTGGAGAAACCGGGACCGGCAAGGGAATGCTTGCGAATGCTATTCACAATTACAGCAACAAAAAAAATTCTCCTTTTGTTGAAATCACCTGCTCAGCCATCCCGGAACATTTGTTGGAGTCTGAACTTTTCGGATATGAGAAAGGGGCTTTCACCGATGCTAAAACCAGAAAATACGGCTTGTTCGAACTTGCTAATAACGGCACCATTTTTTTGGATGAAATTGGAGAGCTGAGTCCCAATCTGCAGGCAAAACTTTTGCGGGTGCTTGAGAAAAAAATAATTCGGAGAGTTGGCGGGACAAGGGATATTCCCGTAAGCGCCAGAATTATTTCGGCGACCCATAGAAATCTCAGCCAGCTTATTGAACAAAATCTTTTCAGAGCCGATCTCTTTTACCGGTTGAATGTTATCATGATTGAGCTTACAGCATTAAGAAAACGAAAAGAGTTTATCCTTTCGTTGGTCAACTTATTTGTTAAAGAATTCGGCGAGAGTTATAATAAGGAAATCAAGAATATCTCAAATGAAACGCTTACGCTGCTTACAAATTATAACTGGCCGGGCAACATTAGAGAGCTAAGGAATGTGATTGAACGAGCGGTACTGCTTTGCAAAGACAACTCACTTACCATAGATCATTTTGAAAATGTGCCTCAAGTTCAAATGGATGAACCAGCCGCTCCTTTTAATATTAAAGAACCGCTCACTTCTTATAAACAACAAAGCGATGATGAAATAACGTTTTCAATTCGCTTTAATTCAACTCCCTTGCAACAGCTTTCACTTTACTATGCGCAAGAAGTGCTTAAAAAAGTTGACGGAAATAAATCATCAGCCGCCAAACTTCTCGGTATCTCTCGCCCAACGCTTGATAAAATTCTTTCAAACAAATAAAATTTAACCCAGCTACTTTGTAAAAATATAATACATGTGTAAAAATATCTTACACGTGAGTTGTAAAAACATTTTACACACACCAAGGGAATGTGTTGTTTTTTGACAAAAACAAGGTTTTCTGTTCTGGTATTAATGTTGTAAACTTATTTGGGCAAAAAAGCTATTTTATCATCTTTCTTAGGAGTTCTAATGAAAAAATTTGCAGCACTTCCGTTACTCTTACTTTTGCTTTTCGTCGGTTGCCAAAAAGAAAATTCGTTGATTTCTCCCGATACTTCTTCGGTTTCTATGGAGAAACCTGCCTGGCAAGTTGCAGCAGAGCGACAAGGATTAAAGTTTATTGCCCTTCCTGACGGCGTTCTACCGTCGCTGGAAAAAAGGTCAAGCGATTCTGAATACTTTAGAGTTGATGAGTTTGGCAAACTTTCGGTCGAAAAAAGCTATCGATTCTCAAGCCGCAAAAAAGTTTCTGTTGAAGCAAGTCTTTCCGTTTATCCCGGCTCTCTTTCCCAGAATACGGTTCTTTCTATGAGTTGTACCGATCTTTTCCTCAACTTTGAATTTGGACCGGAAGGAACAAACTTCGCAAAACCGGCTTTGCTAAATGTTGAAGTTGAAGGTCTTGACGATGCGTTGATGAACCTTTTATCAACAGCGCACCTTAAATATTACGATGCAGCCAACGATGAATGGGTTGATGTTGAGGCTGAATCGATAACAGTAAAAGATGGAAAATTCGTCTGCAAAAATGGCAAGATAGAACATTTTTCAAGATATGGGTTTACCAATTAAATTATTTCCTCAGCATTCTTAAATGATCAACACAATGAGAAATAATAACAAAAGTCTTCTTGAAGAGATAAAAAAAGTTTTTGGGAAATACACCCATGGCGATGAACTCTCATCCTTCGTTCGAAAAATTCGGAGTGGAGGAAGCAAAATCGGCAATAGTTCGGAAGAAGCAAATGCACATTTGCTTACCGATCAGCTGATAACTTTTGCGACTGAAAAACTCCCGATTTTAGAAGTATTAGAATTACTCAAAGATCTTGGGAAGGTGTATATTCTTAGAGGGGATTTTGTATTGGCTGCAGATGTTACAAGAGCGATGTTAGCCGTAGCCCTATGCGATAACCGTTTACTAACACCGGCTGCCAATGCATTTTTAAGTTTTAGTGAAGTTTATCTGAATCAGGCAAACTGGTCTGAAGGAATTACTTCATTAAAGAAAGCCTATGCGTTATTTAAAAAAGAAAATGACCAGGTTGGACTTGCGCGATGCGAGAGTCTTCTTGGAACGATCTATGCAGAAAAAGGTCAGCTTGCAACCGCGCTTGATCATTTTCAAAAAGGATATTCCTTCCTTCGTCCGTCAAAGAGTCCTTTCTTAGTCGCAAATTTTGAAAACAATATTGGGATTGTGTATAACATCCAAGGAGAGTACGACGAAGCATATACCCACTTCAGAAGAGTGCTTGTCTACTTTGAAAAAATTAAAAACAATGAAAGAGTAGCGAGAGTTCGTCACAATATCGGCATGTCGTTACTAAAGAAAAAAACATTTAACGCTGCCGTAAAAGAATTTGATATTAGCATCAATTTGGCCTCAAAGGGAAACCATCTTCCCATGCTTGCTCTTTCCTATCTTGGAAAAGCATCTATTTATTGTTCTACAAATGATGATTCGCTTGCCGAAGCTTTTGCAGACAAAGGAATGGAAATTAGCGCAAAGATAGAGGATAGGTTGTCTATCGCCGAGGTGTATAAAATAAAAGGAATCCTTGAACGCAAAAGAAAGCATTTTGCACTCGCTCAAAATTATTTGTTCAGCAGTTTGCGGATAAATAAAGAACTCGAGAACGAGTTGAACTACGCCGAAACCGCCGTAGAGCTTGGTATCCTTTCCCGGGAAAACGGCAACAAAGCCGAAGCGCAAAAATACTTTGGCGATGCCCTCCGCTATTACAAAAAAATTAAAGCAAAAGACGAGATACAAAAAATTAAAAACTTCAATTGATTGTTCCTGTACATGGTTAAGTAAGAGGGCCTTTTGAAAGAAAGGCCTTTCTTTTTTTTGAAACGGCAACTCACAAAAAAAATCGAATGAAATTTTCAAGTTTAACTTTAACCCTGGACGCGGCGCAACAGCACCTTGACGCAGCAAAAGAACAGTACGAAAGAACAAAAACCCTTGAACTGATTCTTAGTATTACCAAAAGGCTAAACCGTACACTTGATCTTGAAGAAGTGCTTTCTTTGGTATTAAAAAGCGCGATAACACTCACGCATTCTGAAAGAGGATTTATTGTATTAAAGAATATAAAAAACCAGCTTGAGTTTGCAGTCGGCTTAAATGCTGAAAACGAACCGCTCTCGGGAGACGCTTTTCAAGTAAGCACTACTGTTGTAGAAGATGTATTTCATACGGGGCTTGCCCGGTTTATTGAAGACGCGCAGGGCGACACGAACAACGATATTACCAAAAGCATTTTATATCTTGACCTCAAAACTATTTTATGCGCTCCACTCATTGCCGGAGATAAAAAAATAGGCGTGATCTATCTCGACAGCAAACTCTTGAACAAAATTCGCATAAAAGAAATTACGTATGCTTTTGAAATTCTTGCAGGACAAGCAGCGATCGCTATTCAAAACGCACAAATCTTTAAGCAACAAACAGATGCGAATAAAGAACTCCTGCGAGTTAACACAGAACTGAATGAAGCTAGACTTATGGCGGAAAATTCGAGCCGTTTCAAGTCATCGCTTATGAGAAATTTGAATCACGAGTTTCGAACACCACTTAATGGAATTTTGGGTTTAGGCGGAATATTAAAAGAAACGCTTCAGGAAAAAGAAAAAATCGATTTGATTGAACGAATTTTAAATGCATCTCAGCGATTACTGAAAACACTTACCGAAATCCTTGATCTCTCTGATTTGGAATCTTCTAATCTGCATCTCGATGATTCTACAATTCAAATTTCAAATGTCCTTGAATCAATAGCCGCTTCTGCTTCCATGCAGGCGAAGGCAAAAAGACTCGATTTCTGGATTTCGGTGAAAAACGATTTCTTTGTAAAATTTGATGAGCGTTACGTTCAGCAATTATTGGAAAGTCTTATTGAGAATGCCGTCAAATTTACAACTGCCGGATTTGTGAAAATCACTGTTGATATTGAAAACGGAAAAGGAGTGTTGATCGTTTCCGATTCAGGTATCGGCATACTTCCGGATTTAAAAGAAACAATCTTTGAGGCGTTCAAACAAGTAAGCGAAGGGTTCGACCGTTCCTATGAAGGGTGCGGCTTAGGATTAACCCTTGTTAAAAAAATAGTTGACTTAGCAGGCGGTACCATTTCGGTTGAAAGCAGCGTCGGCGTCGGGACATCATTTATCGTAACGCTTCCCATTGCAAAAGCACCGCAGCATTACACCGCCGAACCATCATCGTCGATTCAGAAACTTCAATTGCAACAGAAAACAGGAGTACAGCCGAACATTCTTTTGGTTGAGGATGATGAAAGTAATTTGGAAACCTTCCGGATGTTTCTTAGAAACGAAGCCGATATAGATGTTGCGGTTACTCCGCATCAAGCAATGAGATTAGCTTCCGCTAAAAATTACGATCTCGTGTTCATCGATATTAAGCTCAATAATAATCAAAACGGTGTTGAGTTGATGAAAGAAATTAAAAAGAACAACGCCTACGATAAAATTCCTTTTATAGCCACCACGGGGTTCACTCTCAGAGAAGACAAAGCAAGATTTTTAAGTGAGGGATTTTCTGAATTTCTCGCAAAACCTTTTACGCCCGCAGAACTTAAAGACGTTATACGAAAACTTTCTTCGGTACAAGAACCGGCGATTTAATCAATACCGGTTTCTGCTTCTTAATTCTTCATCCGATAAAAATTATCAGTAATCTTTCTTCCGCATCAAAGAATAAGATTCCATTTATTATTTTACATCACCTTTATTAACATTCTTTGTTTAAAATGATACTTGACCATAAGCAGTTCGATTTATTCGGCAAGAAAACTTTTGAAAAAATAGTTCTCGAACCTCCTTTCAAAGTTTCCAATGACATGCTAAACGAAGCATGCTTCATGTATATGGAAGAAGGTGGCTATGATATGAGTTCGGAGCTTGAAATTGCAAGCTCAGGAGGCGGTCTTAATGCGCTGCGGAAGTTATTTTGCCGAGTTCCTCCGCTCCGTAACGGCTTCCAAGTGCGAGGCAGTGATCGTGCATCTCTATCCCGATATTTTAAGAAAAATTTTTGAGAATGAACTTACAACCGTGCTTTCAACAGTAAAACCGGAACACAAACTTATTTCCGCCAATAAATATGTTAATCACGAGTTGATTAAAATTTATATTGAGAGTTTGAGAATATTTTTTGATAATCCCCAACTTGTAAATGAGGATTTGATTATTCTTAAATTAAAAGAATTGATTATGCTTCTCATTAAAACCGAAAATGCTCAATCGGTTTCACAGTTGATTTCAAGTCTTTTCACTCCAAGGGAATATACATTTAGAGAAATAGTAGAAGCGCATTTGTATTCCGATTTTTCCATTGAGAAATTTGCTTCGCTTACGCATTATAGCGTATCGTCGTTCAAGCGTGAATTCACAAAAATTTACGGTGATAGTCCGGCTCACTATTTTAAGACGAAAAAATTAGAAAAAGCAGCAACATTGCTCACCGCTACCAACCAAAGAATAAGCGATATAGCGTTTGAGTGCGGATTCAATGATTTGGCTCATTTTTCAAAGTCATTTCAAAATCATTTCGGGGTTCCACCAACACAATTTAAGCTGAACCAAAAAAACAAATCTTTGAACTAACAAGAAAAAGTTTTTCCTTCCGGCTTTTTCATTCTTGTACCATCATTTTTAATAATAAAAAAGGAACACAAAATGGAAAAGCTCAGAACACTTCAAACTGAAGTAACAATTAACTCCACAAAAGAAAAAATTTGGGAAATTATTTTCAGCCGGTTTGGCGAAGTTAATCTTTACAATCCCGGAATTGACAGTTCTCATTACATAAAAGGAAACGGCGGAGCGGTTGGCTGCGAACGTCACTGCCAGCTTGACGCAAAAACTGAAGTGCGTGAACGAATTGTTTCGGCAGAAACGAATAAAAAAATGCGTATCGATATTTTTGACGGAAATATGCCGATGATGAATAAAATGCTTGCGGATATGGAACTTGTTGAGCTCGACAACCACAGAGTTATAGTTCGCCTTGTTGCGCACTACAACACCAAGCCGGCATTTATGGGTGCTTTTGTTAAGGGAATGATGAAAGCAAAATTCACCGATGTATTGATTGGCTTAAAATATTTTGCAGAAACCGGAAAAAAGGTTTCAAAACAATCTTACAAACCGATTAAAAGTGCGTATAAGAATCTTGAACCGCAGCAGTCGTTTGCGTGAAAGCAGGATTAACTTCAACAAATAGAGAGACATGGCATCCGTGAAAAAAGACGCGTTGCCCGTCTCTCCATAAATGGCTGCTCTTTTTTGCATTTACCGCGGCAACCACAACAGCTCAGGTTAATGGTATTTCCGGCGGTAAGCTTTGCGTGCCCGACGCTAACACCCTTGGCGTTGGCGCGTTTGAATTTGAACCTGCTTTCTCTGTTTTTACAATAAAGCATTTTGTGGAAGATAATTCAAGCGGGCAGCAAAGAAACGGGTAACAATTTTACGGCTGTTTTTATAGAAAGCAAACAAGAAAACCTGACGTAGAGAAATGAAAATACTTTTGGGAAGAACAAAAAACTCACCTTTCCTTTTTTAGGAAGAAACACCGTTCCACTTGACGGAGAAAAATATATTTTCTAATTTAATCCCAACAATAACAAAGCATTGTTTGGAAGTTCTATTAGGATTGAGGATCTACATAGAAGCATTATCAGCAGCGAGGATCGTAAAATGGTCTTGGCGCCTTTATTTACTACCGCAAGCAGCACTACACACCAACAAAAAATTCAAGTATTAGAAGAAGTAAAAAGCAGACTTTGGGCAAGTTGTGACAGTCTGGAGTTGGAAGAAGTGTATACAATGAATTATGGGGTGTGAATAATTTGATAATTAAGTAATTCGTTTTATAAACAAAAACGAGAATGGAAATCTTTAAATAATTAATACGGCAGTGTTGTATTTTAACAACTTGTCCCGCAAGGCGGGATAACACGCCGTTATATAGCGTAAAGTGAAATATGAATAAAGTATTGGCTAGCAATCAAACTATCATTAGTACTTACTATAATATTTTGCGAAATCTTGTGTTTGATTATAGGGAAGCTATAAATGAAAACGAAAAAAAAGAGAAAGCGTTATTAGTTGTGATAATGTCTGTGACAATCATTGAAGCATTCTTGAATATATATTTCTTATTGTTAGTGAGTGAAGAGAAATATTCTCAACACTGTGAACAAATATCAAGGGAAATTAGCAATACATCAGATTCACTTGATAAGAAAATAAAAAATTGGCCAATGTTATTATTCAAAAAGAGATTAGATCTTGGGAAAGGTGTAGGCCAAAAGTTCCAAAACCTCAAAACCCTAAGAAATAAATTGCTTCACTTTCAATCTGATCATAATGAGTTAGTAGTTGAAAATATTAGAATTTCGAAACTCTTGGAAATTACTGTTTATGAACAGCTAGTTGAATATGATGTAGAAAGTTGTCAAACCATAGTTCTCGATTTTGCATCTGAGATATTTCGTCTCGTTGGAATTCAAGAAAATAAAATAGGTACTTTAATTCAATTATGGTTTGGAGATTTGACCAGAAGATAATTATAAAACGCTCTATAACCTCTTTAACCCTCCTTCGGCGGAATGGAATGCGAATTTTCACATTAACGTATTTTCAAAAAGTCCTCTTGGGTTAATCTATTCCTTCTTCAAGATATTTTTTTTACCGGAGTGTGTTTTTTTGCTCGGCTCACTTTTGTAAGTTTTTCCGAGAATTATTAAAATTTTTTCCGGATGCGATATTTACAATTAATCGGAAACTTGAACGTATCAGAGCATGTTGAATCAGCAAAAGCAAAAAAAAGAAAATCCGCTAAGGCTAAACTTTACCATTAGTGCGACAATTATTTTGTTCGCAATGTTTGTTTTGTTTTCCGGCAGAGCGTACGGACAACTCACCGGCAACACAGTCTTTCTTGAAGGTGCCGTGAATGTCGGAAAGGTCTTTAATAAAACATGTGTTCTGTCGGGAATTAGAGGCGGCTGGTGGTTTACAAAAAACTTTAGTGTCGGTTTTGCTTATCATGATGTTGCTACCACTATTCTTCTCGATAATGTAATCGATCCGGTGACGGAGAGATTTTTTATTCAGTCGAATTACGGAGGACTTGAATTTGGCGCGAGAACTGCATTATCGAAAACCTTGACCTTGCAGGCATTTTTTCTTTGTGCCGGAGGCGGATATAATTTTGTAAACGAAAACAAGAACAGTGTCTACCAAGATGTTTTTGGCTTAGATTATCTTGCTTGGGAGCCGCAGCTTCGATTACAATATGCTCTAACAGATATTATTAAGCTATCGGCGGGAATCTCTAATAGATTCATTACTGATAACAAAGCCTACAAATCAGCGGCAACTAAGCTGATGAAGGGTTTTACCGCGGGCATTTCGTTATCCATAGAGAGTTTATAGGAAACGAAGTATGCAAGCTAAACTATTCTTTTTTTCGTTATTCATACTTCTCAACCTTGATTTGCATGCGGCAAACTCAGCGCTTCTTTTTTCGGCGGAAATAAATTATCCCGATTCATTACTGCAGCAAGAAAAACAGCATGAGACACTTGAGACGATACCGCAATCTCAATTCACGCTGGCAGGGAATCCGCGTTATACAATATTCGGAACATTGCCTCCCGTTAAAACATCATTTAAACCTTTGCCAAGCGCCGTTGTTGGAACGGTGTATATCAGCGCCATGGTTGGGCTTCATCTTTATCAGAAAAAAGCCTGGTGGAGCGGTGAAAGAAGAAATTTCCATTTTATGGAAGATTGGGTCTCTGCTTTGCAAGTTGATAAAGTAGGGCATGCATACGGCGGATACATTATGTCTTATTTCTGCGGTGAAGGTTTGCTCGCTTCAGGCGCGGATTTAGAGGATGCTTCGCTTTGGGGATTTTTACTCGGCACAGGGTATCAAACTTTTGTTGAGTATGAAGACGGTTTTGCTACCGAATGGGGATTTAGTCCTTCCGATTTTTATTTCGATGTTATCGGCGGACTCTATTATCTTGCACAAGTTCGTGTACCCGTATTACAGAACGTCATGTTCAAATGGCAGTATGTACCGACTGATTGGACAAAGAAACCGGTGATTGACAGGCCCCGCACATTTGTTGATGATTACAACAGCTCAACATTTTGGCTATCGGTTAAAGTGGCAAACTTTCTACCGGAAAAAGCGAAGCGGTACTGGCCCTCATGGCTGCTCCTTTCGTTCGGTTACGGCGCAGATGCTATTGACGCGAAATTCGATCCGAACGGACCGCCGGACCAGTTGTCGCATAGGAGATATGTAGTTGGGCTGGATTTTGATTTTGTTGATCTTATTCCCGATGGTTCGCCTTTCTGGAACTGGTGGAAGCAAAACTTAAATGCGGTTAAATTCCCGGGTCCCACACTCGAATTTTCTAAAAGCGGAACTAAGTTTTACTTCGTTTATCCTTTCATGATTACATTTTGAACAAGAGCTTACGGATAAAAAAAAGTCCTTCCGGAGAAGGACTTTTTTTGTGAGTGAGCATCTTTTGTGAGTCTATTTCTTTTCTTGATTAATCAAATTATTCAACCGCGCAATCTGCGAAACAATTTGAGGATCGTTCGGATACATGGTTGACAGCTTTTGCCAGATTGCCAGCTCCTTTTGGTATTCCTGCAATTTGCCGTAGATATCAAAGAGAAGGCGGTATGGACTATAGTATGAATTAATAAATGTCGGATCTTGTTCCATTGCGGCAAGAGCACCTGTTTCTACCGTTTTTGCAAGCTCTTTATATTTATCGAGCTTGCCTGCTTTGTAATAGGTGTTCGCGACATCAAAAAGGAGGCGGTAATCAATCGGAATTTTTGAACTCGGGATTATCTTCTGCATGCGGTCAAGGACTTCAATTGCTTTTACATTATCACCTTTAGTTTGATAATAATCGGACAACCGTAAAAAGGCATTGCGGTAGTTCAGCATCAACCGTGTCTGGTTATCTTCAAAAAAGATGTTCGGATCGTTAATGCCCCTGAATTTATATCCTGAGCGGAACGACTTGCTGAATCCTACCGGATTGTCGAATAAATTCTTGTACACTACAGCTGCATTGAGCGGTTCGGTTTCGCGCGAACTGAAAGGAACAAGACGCATAGCTAATCCTTCAACTTGCAGATAATGATCTAAACCGATGAAAGCATCCCGAGGACCTGTAACGGCAAAGTAGATAGGACGCGTCCAGTTAGTGGCTTCAATAATTTCTTTAATCATTATATCTTGCACACGAATTGCATTATAGCCTTGTCCTTCCATCGTGTTATTCATGCGGAAGACGATTTTTCCTTTATTGGAAATTGAAGTATCCGAAATGCCGAATTGCTTATAAACATATTGCGGAACGGGTATTGTTACATCTTGCGGCTGCCATTCAATCGGAGTGACTCGTTCAATCTCTTCGTCAGAAAATCGAATCGGTACTTTCGGAGTTCCGTACGGAGCCGTGTTCTTCAATTCTTTTATGTACCAATTAGTATTAAGGAGGCTAAGATTTGCAATGCGGACATCGCGTCTGACACCTTCAACATCTTGGAGATACCAGAGAGGGAATGTATCATTATCTCCTTGCGTAAATAAGATGGCATTCGGTGCGCAAGTCTGCAATAAATTGTACGCATAATCCCATGGAACCCAGTTCTTAGAGCGGTCGTGTTCATAATAATTAGCCTGCAGCATTCTGAACGGTATAAAGAGGAAGCCAAGGACTAAAACACCGTAGCCGAGATTTGTTCCGAGTGACGGAGATTTTACTTTCTCTTTCACATAATCAATTATATTTCTTATACCAATGCCAATCCAAATGGCAAAGACAAAGCCGAGAGCGGCAAGGAATTTATCACGTTCGCGCGGCTGAGGCTCCTGCTGGTTCTGGTAAAAAGCAAAAAGATAACTGACAAAGATAAAAAGGATAAAAAATGCCGTAGCCATTTTCCAATCCTTCCGGAAATGGAAGAAAAGTCCAATCAAGCCGATAAAGAACGGAATGCCGAAAAACGAGTTGTGGGAATCGCCGGCAAAGTGCAGATTGAATAACTTGCCGAAACCATTAGCGATGCCGTTAAATGGCCACATGTTAGGGACTGCATCTTGATCCCATGATTCGCGCCCGCTGAAGGTCCAGAGGATGTATCTTGTCATCATGTGGTTAAGCTGATATCTCCAAAGGAAATCGAGATCGCTGGAATAGTTGGAATAAATACCTTGTTGATTCGCTTCGGTTGAAAAACGACGCTTAAACGTTGGCCAGTCACCATACTGTTCTCTGTTAAGATAAGATACCAGTTGAGTAAAATTTTTCGGGTCATTCTCATTCATCGGAGGATTGACATTTGCGCGGATCATTACGCTTGCATAGAGGAGGTATCCGATGAAGATAAAAATAATTGACATAGCCGCCACATTAAGTGTGGGTTTGTTATGTTTAATTGAATAATACACCACATAAGCAAGTGCGCCGATAACAATTGCAAGCAAGAGAGCCGCCGTACCTATACTGTCTCCGGCAAGGTTCCCGAGCACTTCGGGAGTCTGTTTCATGATAAGATCAAAGATGATAAATTTGCTTACAACACCTATGATGATAGCGATATAAATCGAATTGCGGTTGAAGATTTTCTTCCAGAAAACTCCCATATAAGCCGCGCTAACCGCAAGCATCAGCATTTTAAATTTAAGATCGAACGATTTATAATCTTCCGGAGAAGGGGGGGTAGTTCCGGTCTCGTTTGCCCACATCAGCAAAGCAAGCACAAGAAGAATTGCCACATGCCCGAGAAAAATAAATCCGCTTTTCTTCATTGCATCTTCATCGTCCACATATTTTCTGAACATGACAATCATAGTAATGGTTACGATGGTAAGCACACCGAAAAGACGCAACCCAATGGATAATCCGATTAAATAAGCGATTAATAAAATGTATTTAGTGCTGTCTTTTTGATCGGCTCTTTCGTTCCAGATCATTCCAAAGAAGATGATTAGAGCAAAGACAAGCGTATTTGCAGCATAAATTTCAGATTCTGTTCCGTTAAACCAGAATGAGTGGCTGAAAGCAAAGGCGAGTGCGCCGATAGCAGCCGAAAGATAAGTGAGCATTGCGTCGCCGAGGGAAAGGTAATTCTTTCCGCGGTAGTTTTCTATTAGTTTTATAATAATAAAATATAGGGCAACCGATGTGAACGCGCTGACGGTAACGGACAACAAATTAATACGGAGTCCGTTATTTGCGGCAATCGGAAGCATCGCAAAAAATCTCCCTAACAACGTCATTAAAGGAGATCCCGGCGGATGCGGCACCTGAAGACTGAATGCGGCGGCAGAGACTTCACCGCAGTCCCAGAAGGAAACGGAGGGCTGAACCGTTAGATAAAAGACGATAAAATTAATCAAACCGATGACGGCTCCGATAATTCTTTTTGGAAGCGAATAATTCATCATAGATCTTTTGGGTTTAGGTTTTTAGTAAAGTTGATTTTCTGTTTTGTGATGTTATTTCATGAACATGACTGAACCTTTTGCCGTTTTGCTAGGTGAGCAGTATTCGGTTAAACAGTATCAACTTCGCCGGATACTTTTTAACGGAACAATAACGGTATTTTGACGCAGTCCTTTCTAATAAAGTTATGCCGTGTTATACGCTCTTTTTACTTATTCTCTTTGTAACAGCAGGATATTAGTTAAAGAAAAAAGAACAGTTTCTTGCGCATCTCTTATGCAACTACGGTGAAAGAAACTTTAAAGCGATGAACAAGCAGGAGAAAAAAATATTCTCAATTCTCTAAAGCTAAGGGGAAACCCTTACTTTCTTAAGACAAATCTTTAGGGATTGACTAGACATGGTTGAGTTGTTGTTCAGTTTACCTGAAACAGAGGTGATGCAGAAAATGAACACCATGGGAGATATGAGTGTCTAAGGCAGATGTATGACAGCTAAGGGAGAGGAGCGAAACAAGTAAAAAAAGAAATTACTAGTTCTCAATAAAATAGAGATATAATGCTTCAAGAGGAAAAGGAATAACTTAGACTCTAACCTGAATAATTGTGTTTTTATCGGTCATAGTAAAACAAAAAAAAGTGCGAAAACGTTTAATTTTCGCACTTTTAGTGCATCCTGCGGGACTCGAACCCGCGACCTGCTGATTAAGAGTCAGATGCTCTACCAACTGAGCTAAGGATGCGGTGTAAAAATACGGAATTTTGTTCTATTTAAAAAAGTATTGCCCCTTATCTTTGGGGCAATACGGGTGGAGTTTAATGAAATTTATTGCGGTGAGAGTGAAAGCTACTGCTCAAACTTTTTTCCGATGAGCGAGTCGATTCCAAGTTTTCCCGATCCTTTGATAACAAGAAGAAGTAAAAACAACATATAGTAAAGAGGAATCTCAAAACCATTGTTCCCGGCTTCAAATCCGTTTCCCCAATGAACAGTTACAATCGCAACAATCATCGTGATGATCAGCGGGATAGAAATAAATCGAGTTGCTAATCCTAATATCAGCAGTACAACTCCGGCAGCTTCTGTTGATGCGGCCAAATAAGCATTCGCGTTTGGAAACGGGATTTTCAACTCACCGAACCATTCCGCAACACCGCCTATGTTTTGCCATTTCATTGAAGCAGTGGTATAAAAACCGTAGGCGAGCACAAGTCTTACCGCCAGCAGCAGAAGATCCCACAGAAATGTTTCTAATTTATTTGTAACAATAGCATAAGTTTTTACCAAACGCGAGAAGTTCATTTCTTATATCCTATGATAAAATTTTTGTTTCGTAATTCGGTTAAGAAAGGGAGACTCTTTTCGAGAAGAAATCTCTGCTCAACGCCAAAAAGGTCAGACGCTTCTTCAGCTAATTCAAAAAGTGATTTTTGTTCATGTTCCATCTTTCTTAGCAGCCAAACAAAGTAGAATGATAAATCTAAAAACTGAACATTTCCGGATTCTTGTTCTCTAAAAAGAAGGACGAAGTATTCACCTTTATCCGTGTCGGCAATCTCATTTGGATTTTTAAGGTGAACGGGATAATGCAATTGTAAAATTGTGTACTCTGGATTCAACACCGGAGTATCTGTCGCCATTTCCCCTTCGCTTACAACTTCAGGAAATTGTTCGTCTTCCATCATGTGGATTTCAATTTCAGTCCACTCAAATAAAAGCAGCTCTTCAAGAAAAGGATATTTCTCGGTTAGTGAATTATCAAGTGTTAGAACAAATTGATAAAACTCGTACGGCATTTTCCAAACAGAATATGTTGAGCACTTGTGGGTTGCAAAAAAACTTCGTACGGTGGTGTCCCATTCTTCTTCCGTGAGCAGATCAACGGTAAGCGGATAAGCGGAACGAAGCGTATCGTCAATTACGTTGAATACAAGCCTCGGGTAATGCGCCAATCTTTCTTCATTAACTCCTGTCATAGGGGAATAAATTCCAGTTCGGCAGTAAGCCGCAAAATTACTTTGCTGACGGTAGGTGTCGTTAAGCAGTAGCATAAGTGTTCCTCCAATAACGGCTGCAAATATTTTCAAGTCGTGTTAATTCATGTTGTAATTCTGCTAATTCGGGAATATTAAAATCTCTTTCCAATAAAACGGGAATCGGTTTGGGAAGAAGTCCCAACGTGTAATCGAATAGCTCGTAGACCGGCTCAATAATTTCTTCACCGTGCGTGTCAATGATTAAATCCTCCGCGACTTTTTCGTGCCCGGCCATGTGAATGTATTCAACATTATCCAGATTAAGGTGATGTAAAAATTGTTTGGCGTCGTACTGATGATTGAACGCGTTCACATAAATATTATTCACGTCGAGAAGCAGATTGCAGTCGGCTTCCTTTACAACAGCATTTATAAAATCTACTTCGCTCATCTCAGCCGCAACCGGAGTGTAGTAAGAGACAATTTCTACCGCAATCTTCTGTTCTAAAAAATCTTGAACTGCTTTTATTCTTTGGGCTATATGATGAACCGCGTCCCAACGGAACGGTACCGGCAAAAGATCATATAAGTGTGCATTGTCGCATTTGGCAAAGCTTAAATGTTCGGAGTAAATTTTGATGTTGTATTCTTTCAAGAAGGATTTTAGTTTTTTCAGAAAATCCCAATCAAGTTCATCGGGACCACCGAGGGAGAGCGAGAGTCCGTGACTATACACGTCATATTGTTCGGCAACACTTTTAAAAACTTTTTTCCAGTAACCGCCGATTCCCATCCAATTTTCCGGTGCCACTTCTAAGAAAGCCGGTTTCAGCACGCTGCCGTTCCGGAACTCTTCCGCAAAATCTTTTCTAAATCCTATTCCAACGTTTGACATTTTTTCGCTCATCATGTTAAGGTTAAGAAGAGAGCTTCCGCCGAAACGGAAGCCCTATTTCTGCTTATTTATTTTTTAGGAGGGGTTGTTTCTTTTTTAGAAGACTTATGGCCGCCGCCGCATTTACCTTCGCCGCACTTTGCGTCTTTGGTTTTGCTTTGTGTTTTAGAAACGGTAGAGTCTTTCTTCGCGCCGCAGCTTGCGTCTTTTGTTTTTGAATCAGTCTTGTTTCCGCACTTTGCGTCAGCGGTTTTGGATTCAGTTTTGTTTCCGCATTTTGCGTCAGCAGTTTTTGATTCGGTTTTTGATTCTGTTTTGCTGCCGCACTTTAATTCAAGATTTCGTTCTGAAGAAGATTCAAGTAAAGATGATCTTAAATCAGCGCCGGAGCCGAGGCTGCGGAATCCGAATAAACTTTCTGCGCTTGTGGTGGTAGCGGCGCCTAATCCGAGTACGCTGCCGGCAATAAATGATCCGGTTAAGAAAATGTGTTTTGCGAGTTGATTTCTCTGGTCTTTCATGATAGTTCCTTTTTGTTATTGATTATTTTGGTCTTTGTTTGTCTATGTAGACGAACGACCGGAAGGAACCTTACAACGGAAAGAAATTATTTTTTCATTTCTGAAATTATTTTTGAGTTGAGAGTTTCTTTTTCCTCTTCGGATAAAGAAACCGTGGTGGTGGCATGGTGAAGCTGGTGAACGAGAAAATCGTTTTGAATCTTAAAAAGTCTGCAAAACTTGCAAATAGCAAGGTGCAGCCACAACTTAAAGCTATTGGAAATCGAAAGTTTTCTTTCCTCTTGCTGAGAGATGAAAAGGGTAGCGCTTTCGCAGGAAATCATTGTACTTTTAAAAATCATAAATTCATCCAATTTTTTTCAAGGCATCTGCGCATTTGCAGCTTTGCCCGGTGAATAATCACCCAATAGTTAGACGAAGTAATCTCCAATTCCTTACAAATCTCATCCGATTCTTTTTCATCTAAATATTTCATAACGAATACGATGCGCATTAATTCCGAAAGTTTCTGCGTGCAGGCGTTTAGGATTTCGTAAAATTCTTCTTTCTCCACATGGTCGTTGTAGTTTATGCCCCATTCTTTCGGGTAAGCCGGTTCTTTCCAGTGTCCGGCTTCATCAAAATAATCAGCCGATTTTTCCAAAAGACTTTCAATATCGGTAACAAGCGAATTAGCTTTTTTGCGGTAGTGATCAATTATTTTGTTTTTGAGGATGAAGAAAAGCCAGTTCTTTTCTGAAATATCTCCTTTGTAGGTTGCAACATTGCGGAGACCGGCTAAAAATGTTTCTTGCACAAGGTCTTTCGCGAACTCAAGATTATTGGTTCGCAGAAACGCAAACCGGAGAAGTTGATCGGAGTAGTTTTTCACCCATTGCTGGGGATTTAAAGTATTCACTTTTGCTCTCCATCATTTTCAAAATAAAGTGACGGATGAAGGAAAGGAACCAACGCGGAAATTACTCCCTGCTTATAAAGTTTTTTTCTTGTAATTATTCCCCCGGTTAAATAGCCGATTGCTCCCCCTTTCTGTTTGGTGTTTTCGTCATTCGCTATCCGGTCGATTACTTCTCCCAATTCTTTTCCGTTATGAAGCTCTTCAACGATTGACTTTGGAAGCGGAAAGAGTGAGGAAGTTCCAAATCCGGTTTTTCCATGTTTATCTATTATATAAATACCACCAAGAGCAAACCACTGATTGTTGAGCTGCAAAATGCCGCCTTCAATGCCGACGAAATAATCGATCACTATTTTATCGTTTTTAGCAACTTTTATAAGTGCTTCAGCCCGGTTCTTTGCGCCTTCGAAGGTTTCCCGGTTAATCGGTTGAGCGGATACGCCCGAAGCCACATCGATACCGTTCACATCAATTGATTTGAAGTAGCACGAGAAAGCTTCAACAACGGAATCAATCTTTACCGGATTTTTTGAACCGACTAAAATTTTTAATTTCATGAAATGCGGACTTCATCGGAAAGTTCGTTGGTATCGTCGGATTTTCTTGGGAAATGTTTTGCGAGGATAGTTCCCACTTCATCAACGGCGTTGAGAATTCCATCGCAGAATTTCTTTTCTCTGAATTTGTCCTGCATTCTGTCCTTTACTCCTTCCCACGTATTTTCTTCAACTTTTTCGTGGATGGCGGAATCGGCAAGAATGTAAAACTCTCTTTCTTTTAAAAGGATAAAGATGAGAATGCCTGTGTGATCGCGGGTTTTTTTGATGCCAAGTTTTTTGAATTCAAGTACGGCGAGGTCGGACACGGTTTTCTTCTGTTTCAGCAGCGGTTTCTTTTCTTTTACGGAAACAACAATTTCTCCCGCGGTGTTGCCTTCTTTTTCTTTAATCTTCGCAGCAATTTGATGCAGTTCATCTTCGGTAAGAAAGCCATGTAGGAATTTTTTATTCATTGTTTTCTCCGCCGCTGTTCAGTCCGGAAATCCACCTGTTGGATTTCCGGACCAAAACAAAACGTGATTATTTTTTTAGATAATTTTTTGAAACAATCTTTCCATTCTCAAATTCGTAAACCAGCGGATTGCCGGTTGGAATATTCAATTCAAGGACTTGTTCTTTTGTCAAAATATCAAGATACATCACCAGCGAGCGCAAACTATTTCCGTGCGCGGTGATCCAAACATTTTTTCCTTCAAGCACAAGCGGCTCAATGTTTTTTTGATAATAAGGAATTGTTCGTGCGGCGGTATCTTTCAAACTTTCAGTGTAACCGTCCGGGTTCAATTCGGTAACGTCGCTTGGAGGCGGAACATCATAGCTTCTGCGCCAAATATGGACCTGTTCGTCGCCGTATTTTTTTGCGGTTTCGGCTTTGTTTAATCCCTGAAGCGCTCCGTAATGGCGTTCGTTTAAAGCCATATCGCGTTGCGTTGGGATTGGGGCAAATCCGGCTGATTCACCGGCAAGTTGCGCGGTTCTAATCGCTCGTTTCAGTACAGAAGTAAATAAATAGTCGAATGTAAAATTTTTTTCTTTTAATAAAATTCCTGCTTCTTTTGCTTCTTGTTCACCTTTTGGGGAAACGTCAACATCCACCCAGCCGGTAAAGCGATTTTCTAAATTCCACTGAGACTCTCCGTGGCGTAATAAAACAAGATAATTCATGTAATTTCCTTTGTGATAATCGTATTTACGTCTGCAAACTTACTAATTTTTTCATTGTTTACAGAGGAAAGATTCGATAACTTTGTATAAAAAATTCTGAAAAACTCGAATGAAAAATGCGGTTGATGTTTCCAACATCATTCTTCCTGTACTCTATTTAGCTTCTTTTGCCATTTATTGGTATGATTTTCAGAAAGATGAAAGAAGGCTTTCAAACGTAAAGCGGTTGTTTCTCTTTCTTACCCTGGTATTTCATACTTTTTATCTCATTGCGAGAACCACGGCGTTCAATCATCCGCCAATAACAAATGTTTTTGAAATATTCACCGTTTTGGCTTTTTCCGTCAGTTTTTCATATTTCGTTCTTGAGTTGGTTACCGATGTAAGGGGCACGGGACTTTTTATTATTGTCATTTCCCTCGTTTTTCAAATAATTTCGTCACTTTTTATTGTTGATTTAGTTGAAGTGAAGGAAGTGCTCAGAAGTAATTTGCTCGGTGTTCATGTGTTGCACGCGCTGCTCGGGTATGCGGGCATTACCATGTCGGCTGTGTACGGATTTTTATACTTGATGCTCTACAAAGAGTTAAAGTTGAACAAATTCGGTTTAATCTTTGAGCGGCTGCCGAATCTTGAAATTTTAGAGAAGTTGAGTTTTTATTCCGCAATAATCGGATTCATTCTTCTTACTGTTGCTATTGCCATTGGAGGAATATGGCTGCCGAGAGCGTTTCCAAATTTCTCCTACCTTGATCCCAAATTGGTGGTAACTTTTTTAGTCTGGCTGATGTACGGCATCGGCATCGGCGCAAAACTTACCGGAAAGGTTCAAGGAAAAAGAGTAGTTATTTTTTCGATTGTCGGATTCGGACTTGCAATTTTTTCAACCATCGTCACCAATTTTTTAGCAAAGAGTTTTCACGCTTTTTATTAAGAAGCATGGCGGCGTTTTTAACCTTTCACAACCAATTCAAATGTAACTCATTAGCTTGTGTGAAAATATAAATATATGTTTTTATGAATTTATTTAGTCTCGTGTTACTATGAACCTTCTTGCGATATCAATTAACCATCATACTGCTCCGGTAGAACTGCGCGAAGAAGTGCATCTTAGCACTGAAGAAATTAAAAATTATATCGATGGATTAAAAGAGAAATACTTCTCCGAAGGATTTATAATTTCTACTTGCAACCGGACGGAATTATTCGGTATTCCGAAAGAAGCCGCTACTTCATACCGTGAGCTGGAATCTTTTCTTGTAGAAAACAAAGCGGTACAAAATTTAACCGACGAACATTTTCAAAAATTCTTTTCGTGCAGCGCTCTCAATCATCTCTTTAAAGTTATCTCCGGTATCGATTCGCTGCTTATCGGCGATAATCAAATTATGGGACAGGTGAAAGAAGCGTTTCAGCTTGCGCAAGACAAGCAGTTCACCGGCTTTTTGATTAACAGAGTAATTGATTCCGCAATTCGTGTCGGTAAGCGTGCGAAAACCGAAACCACTATTAACGACGGCGCCATTACCGTTAGCTACGCCGCGGTTCAACTCATCGAAAAAATCTTTTCAAATCTCTCTAAAAAATCCGCTCTGGTAATTGGCATGGGAGAAACAGGAAAGATTGCGGCTCAGCATTTGCATGATAAACATATCGGCAAGCTTTCTATCACCAACCGTACCATTGAAAAAGCGGAAGCAATTGTTGCGGAGATAGACGCACAAATTTTGCCCTTCGAACGATTCAAAGATCATCTTGCTGAATTTGATATTATTATCAGCGCTACGTCTTCACCGGATTTAATTCTTACCAAAGATGAAGTAAAAACGATGATGAAAAAACGGGGGAACAATGCTACTGTGTTCATGGATATCGCTTTACCTCGTGATATTGATTCGGGTGTTCGATCAATTGATAACATTTTTTATAACGATATCGATTCGTTAAACATTATTGTTGAACACAATATGAAAAAGCGGAAGGACGAGATTCCAAAAGTTCAGGCAATTATTATGGAAGAGTTGGTTGCTTTCTTCGGCTGGTATAACTCGCTGGAAGTTGCGCCAACGATAAAATCGTTGAGAGACTATTTTGAGGAAATCCGGACGTCGGAAGTAGCGGGATATAAAAATAAATTTTCTAAAGAAGATCAGGAAAAACTGGAATTAGTAACCAAGCGTATTATCAATAAATTACTTCATCATCCCACAACCGAACTAAGAAAAGCTTCTGAGGCAGGGAGCAATTCTTCCGATTCGGCAACAAAAATGGGACTGATAAGAGATTTATTCGGCATCGAAAAATCAAATTCTCCCGAAGAATAAGGAACGTATGAAACATAAACTCACCATCGGTTCTCGCGGAAGTGAATTAGCTTTGTGGCAGGCTAAACACATTAAGCGGGAGCTTGAAAAAACACACAAAAATCTTTCCGTTGAAATTAAACTTATCAAAACCAAGGGAGATAAAATTCTTGATGTCGCTCTTTCTAAAATTGGCGACAAAGGATTATTTACGAAAGAACTTGAAGTGGCTTTATTAAATCGCGAAGTTGATATTGCGGTTCATAGCTTAAAAGATTTGCAGACGGAAATTCCCGCCGGATTAAAACTTGCCGCGGTAACAAAACGGCACGAAGTGGAAGATGTTTTAATCGCACGTAAGAAAAAAACCACGTTGTGGAATTTAAAAGAAGGAGCCACCGTTGCTACAGGTTCGCTGAGGCGGCGTTCGCAATTGCTGCATCTTCGTCCCGATCTCAACGTTGTTGAGTTGCGCGGAAATGTTCCGACACGCATTAAAAGATTTCTCGAATCCGATTGGGATGCCATCATTCTTGCCCGGGCAGGTGTTGAACGATTAAAACTCACCAAATATATTTCTTCCTACATTCCAAAAGAAGAAATGCTGCCGGCAGTAGGACAAGGAGCTCTCGGCATTGAAATTCACCAGGAAAACCATTTAGCTCAAGCGATTATCACTCCGCTTCATCATGAAGCCACGTATTATGCAGTGCTTGCAGAAAGAGCATTGTTAAAAGCACTTGAAGGAGGCTGCCAGGTTCCCATCGGAGCTTTTGCTGAGGTAAAATCCAACGGACTTTACCTTGATGCTCTTGTTGGCTCAATTGATGGCTCGATCACCTTCCGGAAAAAGGGGAAAGGCAAAAAGAAGGAAGCAGAAAAGTTAGGTAAACAACTTGCAAAAGATTTACTGAAAGCCGGGGCAAAAAAAATTTTAGAAGATGTTTATAGAACAAATAGAGCGAAGTAACTTATGAATATGAAAGATCTCACCATTGCTATAACTCGCGGGGAAGGAAACGCGGAGGAGGTGGAAAGATATTTTGAAAATTTGGGAGTGAATTTAGTCCTTTTGCCAACCCTGGAGATAGTTGCTGTTGATTCCGGAGACGCAATGAGAGCCGCATTGCAAGATCCGAGTCTTTACTGCATTGTATTTCAATCTGCAAATGCCGTAAGATTTTTTATGCAAATTATTCAAGAAAAAAAGATTCCGATTGATTATAACAGAGTCAAAATTGCTGCCATCGGAAAGAAAACCGAAAAGGCCTGCATTGAATGTAATGTTTTCGTCAACATCATTCCGGATGAATATAGCAGCGTCGGATTGCTCAAAAAACTTGCACAGCAAAATGTAAATCGGAAAACTTTTCTTGTTCCCAATTCTTCTATTGGTAGACACGATCTTGCGGGCGGATTAAGAAAATTGGGAGCTAAGGTTCGAACGGTTAATGTTTACAACGTTCAATTGCCTTCAAAAGAAAAGATGAATGAAATCCTTTGGAAGTACCATGATCATCGGATTGACTGGTTCCTTTTTACAAGTCCCTCGTCGTATGAGAACTTTATAAAAATTCTCGATATAGAAAATCCGCCTGAGTTTTTTAAGAATTTTAAAATTGCCGTTATTGGTCCAACAACCAAAACTGCGGTAGAAAATTCCAATGTGCATGTAGACGTTGTTCCAAAAGTATTTACCGTTCACGATGCCGCAGCGGGTATTGTGAACTATTATAAATCACGTGAAAAAACTTCCGCATAATGGAAAAAGAAAGACGAATATGAAATTAAAAAATGATTTGTTCCTCCGCGCATGCCGAAAAGAACCGGTTCAGCGCACACCCATTTGGATTATGCGTCAAGCAGGAAGATACCTTCCTGAGTACCGTGCAGTGCGAGAAAAAGCGGACTTCCTTACTATGTGCAAAACTCCCGAACTTGCTTCGGAAGTTACCATTCAGCCTGTGGATATTATTGGGGTTGATGCCGCAATTATTTTTTCAGACATTCTTGTTATTCCCGAAGCCATGGGAATGCATTTGGAAATGCACGAAGGGAAAGGACCGATATTTCATCATCCAATCAGAAACAGAGAAGATGCGAAACTTCTCAAGCAAATTGATCCGACGAAAGATTTGAAGTATGTCCTTGATGCTGTTTCGCTTACCAAAAAAGAATTAAAAGGGAGAGTTCCGCTTATAGGATTTGCCGGCTCACCATTCACGCTTCTCACGTATATGGTTGAAGGGCGGGGATCGAAAAATTTCTCCGAAATTAAAAAACTGCTCTACAACGATCCTGAATTAGCACATAAACTGCTTGATAAAATTGCCGAGGCGGTTACCCAGTATTTATCCGCTAAAATTGAAGCGGGCGCAAACGCCGTACAAATTTTTGATACATGGGGAGGTATTCTTTCGCCAAACGATTTTGAAGAATTTTCCCTCCGTTATATGGAGCAAATTATTTCCGGACTTAAAAGAAAAGACGAGCCCGTGATTGTGTTCGCAAAGGGCGTTCACTATAAACTAAAAAAACTTGCTAAATCCGGCGCTGATGTTATTGGACTTGATTGGACAATGAACTTAAAATCGGTTCGTGAAAAAATCGGCAAGTGCGTCGCACTTCAAGGAAATCTTGATCCAACCGTTTTATATGCCGACGAAGATAAAATTAGAAATGAAGTGAAAAAAGTTTTAGCTTCCTACGGAAAAGGGAGCGGACACATTTTCAACCTTGGGCATGGGATTCTTCCCGACGTTGACCCCGACCGCGCAAAAGCGCTTGTTACCATTGTAAAAGAAGAAAGTAAAATGTATCATCGGCACGATGAAATTGGAAAGAAGAAAAAATGATGAAGTTCTTGAATGATTCGGTGATGGAGTAACTATGTTTAATGTTGATTTATCAAAGTTTAAAAAGTATGACAGACCCGGTCCGCGGTACACAAGCTACCCGACCGCTCCGCAGTTTAACGAGACTTTTACTTCAGAAAAATATTTAGACGAAATTGTAAAAACGAATTACGGAGAAATTCTTCCCGATCTTTCTCTCTATTTTCATTTGCCTTACTGCGATACACTTTGCTATTTCTGCGGCTGTAACATGATCATCACCCGCAACCGCGACCGCATAAAAGAATACGTTAAGTATGTTAAAAAAGAAATTGACCTTCTGAGAAGTTATTTAAATAGTAACAGAAAAGTAACGCAATTGCATTGGGGCGGAGGAACGCCAACGCATTTGAATCCCGATGAAATTCTTGACCTTGCCGGTTATATTCGTGAATCATTCAACTTTTATGGAGATTCCGAAAACGGCTGTGAAATAGATCCGAGAGGATTGACGAAAGAGCATCTTGCAGCATTAAGACAAAGCGGATTTAACCGCATTAGTATGGGCGTTCAAGATTTTAACGATAAAGTGCAGCAGGCAACTAATCGTGTTCAGCCGGAAGAAATGACACGGCAAGTCGTTACTTGGGTAAGAGAACTTGGCTTTCAAAGCATTAATCTTGATTTGATCTACGGGCTTCCTTTTCAATCGCTTGCTACGTTTGAAAGTACCGTAGAAAAGATTATCGAAAGATCACCCGACAGAATCGCCGTGTTTAATTACGCGCACGTTCCGTGGATGAAAAAACATATGGCGCTTATTCATCCGGAAGACCTGCCGCATGCGGAAGAGAAATTGGAAATATTAAAAATGACCATCGAGAAATTGACCGGCGCCGGGTACGTCTTCCTGGGCATGGATCATTTTGCCAAACCGGAAGACGAACTTGCGGTTGCCATGAAAGCAAAAAAGCTGCACAGAAATTTTCAAGGTTACAGCACACGTTCCGGAACTGACCTTTATTCATTCGGTATTACGGGAATTAGTCAGTTGCAGCGGGTGTACGCTCAAAACATGAAAACCGAAAAAGAATATTTCGCCGCGCTCGATAACGAACAACTCCCCGTTGCTAAAGGATATTATTTAAATGATGATGATTTGCTGCGGCGGTTTGTTATTATGAAACTGATGTGTGACTTTGAACTTGATATGAAAGCCGTTGAAGCAAAATTTAAAATTGATTTTAAAACCTATTTTGCTTCGGGACTGGAACATTTAAAAGAGATGGTTGAAGACGAACTCATTTCAATTACCAATGATAAAATAATTGTGAGTGAGATGGGAAGACTTCTCATCCGCAATATCGCAATGAATTTTGACGGCTATCTCGAGCGCAAAGAAGATAAAGCAAAATATTCGAGAACCGTGTAACGGTCATTCGTTAAACGAATCGTCAACCGACGATGAACGGTTTGTACGAATTTTATCGAACGATTTTATAATAGGATATATCTTCTCATTCTTATCGAAGAACTGCGACCGCTTGTAAAAGAAATCCAGCCGTTGTGCCGGATCATTCTTAAATGCTTCATCGGATTCTAACTTCGCGAAAAATTCCTTTCGATGCCGTTCGTTTTCCTCAAGCATTTTCTTTGCCACCGGTTCCATAGCGTATGGTTCAATATATTCCTTCCGCTCAAGGAACATGTTAAAATAACCCCAGCGTGCAAGTGAATCCCCGCCGAGCGGTTCAAGTAAATTAACGATTACTCTTAACGAGCGCTGGTTGGAGCGCACCACAAACGTTCCTTCGGGAATTCTCTTTTTCTCTCTCCACTTGATCAAATCAAAATCTATCTGCTGTCTTCCTTCAAACGATTGCGAAGCAAAGGTAATATTTTTAAAACGCATCCGTTCTACGTGAAGAATTTGCGGCTGATACAATTGCTCCACATGAATTTTATGAAGCTTGAGTAAGTAAATTGCAAAGTGAAGTTCTTTGGGAATTAAATATGCTTCGGGAACGTCGCAATACTCATCGACTTTCGCTTTTTTGAAAATCGGAATTTCAAATTCAACGGGAATATCGGTATATCGGGTTACCGTTGAACCGGTAACTTCGCTTTCTTCATCAATTGTTTCATATCCTTTAAAAAGAAACGGTTCGCTTTCGTCGGTAAGAGAAATTTTTATCGGGAACAACTCATTCTTTCCATAGTGGCGGTCAACCGTATCTTTATCCGCCCGCAAATTCATAGCAAGAATAGAAAGATGATTTTGGTTCAAATACTCAAGGGTTGCTTCATTCATCGCTTTTGTAGAATAGACTCTGTTCTCAAACGGTTTTAAGCTGTGTGTTTCAACAAGCAGACAAATGCGGTTGTGAAGCGCGGCGTATCCGGTCGAAAAACGGGGAAGCGAAGGTTCAACAAGAATTCCGTTTTCAATTTTTTCGTCTTTGAATTCCAAGTACGGGGCAACGAGAAATCCTTTCTCATTCATTTTCTTTTCAAGGTGGGGAATAAAGGTACCGGAAAGAAAATCACCAATCTCCTTATGAATATTTTGATTGGTTTCAAGTCCGTACGAAATATGATATTGATAATCTGCTCCGTCGGTTGTATGATTGTCGATAATAAAATCGGGGAGCCAATCATTAAAAAAGCGGAGAAAGATTTTCATTTCGGGGGCATCCCCCTTCATGAAATCACGGTTCAGATTATAATTGAGCGATGTGGTTCTCCATCCCATTTCTGTAGGCCCATTTTGGTTTGGGCGGTTAAATGGAGATGTTCTTTCATGCCCATCAACATTAAAAATGGGAACGACAAGCAATATTAAATTATTGAGAAGATGTTCCTTTTCCTTGCTGATAAGCATCTCGCGGAGAAGAAGCATCGTCGCATCTTTTCCTTCAATCTCGCCGGCGTGGATGCCGTTAAGAATGAGGACAATGAGTTTTCCGGAATCACGTGCTTTCGGCGCCGTAAATTCACGGTTATTTGAAACGATCATGCATCTGAGAGGCCGGCCTTGCGGGGAGAACCCGAGCGTTATCATTTTTGCGAGGTGTGATTCGCGTGTAAAGTGTTCAAAATAACGCATGGTTTCTTCAAACCCTGGAGATGAAACCCCACCCGATCTTTCAAAATGAGTTACCCACTTTTCTTGATTGTTATTGTGTTCCTGTTTCATTTCTCTTCCAAGATTAAGTAAAACAAATATCACACAAATGAAAACTACAATAATTTTCTATTTATTTGATAAATTTGAAGAAGAACTTCAAAGGTTTACTCTAACTTCCGAAAAATATTTTTGTAGTTCAACTATTTTTTAAATTTTTTTAGAACGAATTTGTTTTCGTTTTTCATTTTTTTACTTGATGAATTTACTGTATGCAGAAAAAAGTTATTGTACTGGGCGCCGGAATTTCAGGGTTATCTACCGCTTGGCTTCTAAAGAAAAAAGGATTTGAAGTAACGGTTCTTGAAAAGAATAAAGAGGCTGGCGGTGCAATGGAAAGTATTGTTGAGGCCGGATATTTGTTTGATCGGGGTCCTAATTCCGGTTTGGAAACCGTTCCGGTTATTAAAGAAATTGTGGATGATGTTGATTTGACCAACGAAATGGTCTACGCAAATGAGAAGGGGAATAAACGCTATATTTTAAGGGATGGTGAATTACACCCGCTTCCCATGAGCCCTCCTGCGCTTTTTAAATCTAAATTATTTTCTGCAAAAGGAAAACTCCGCTTATTTGCAGAACCGTTTATCGGACGCTCGAAAGACGGCTACTATCAAAGTATAGCGCAGTTTGTTACGAGACGGTTGGGAAGCGAATTCCTCGACTACGCGATCAATCCGTTTGTGGCGGGGGTGTACGCCGGAAGTCCGGAAGATTTAAGCGTCGCCTCCGCATTTCCCAAACTCTATGAACTTGAAGAACGGTACGGCGGTTTGATTGTGGGAACAATCAGAAGTATCCGGGAACGGCGTAAGCGAAAGGAACAATCAAAACAGAACGCTAAAATGTTTTCTTTCCTCAACGGAATGCAAAGTCTTCCAAAAGCTATCGCAAAAAAAATGGGAGAAGATGTTGTCGTGTTTGCCGAAATCACCTCAATTGATAAAACGGAAAAAGGTTACTCAGTCTCATTTCATAATGCCGGATTTCATAAAACCGTTGAAGCCGATTACGTGCTAACGACACTCCCCGCATATACAGTTTCACCATTAGTAAGAATGATCGATAGCGGGCTCGCCAATCATCTTGATGCCGTTTACCATCCGCCGGTGATGGTGCTTTATCTTGGGTATAAAAAAGAAGATATCGGCAGACAGCTGGACGGATTCGGTTTTTTAATTCCCGCCAAAGAAAAAAAATCTTTTCTCGGTGCTATTTGGAGTTCGGTTTTGTTTCCTAACCGCGCGCCTCAAAACAGTGAAGCATTTACTCTTTTTATCGGCGGATCCAGAAATGCAGATATTTTCAAACTTGATAAAGAAATAATTTTAAAAACGGTTGTGGAAGAATTTCATCAAATAATGAAAATAACGGGTGAGCCGATTTTCAAAAGTTACCGGTACTGGAACAAAGCGATTCCCCAGTACAACATCGGCTACATAGAACACGAACGCTATTTTGATGAATTTGAATGGAATAATCCGGGACTCTTTATCAGTGGAAATTTCCGCGGGGGAATCTCTGTGGGAGATTGTTTCAAAAATGCTGAGTTGACGGCTAACAAGATTGCGAAATTCGCAGATGCAGGGGCTGCAACCGATTAGCATTCATGGAATTCATCCCCTTAAGTTGCACTTGTTTTTTATATTCCGTATGCAAATTTTAGACTCATAAATTTTTAGGCTTTTTCGGAGAATGAATGGTTAAGAAATTCTTGCTCGTATTATCTTTTCTTCTTGCTTCTGTGCAGGCTCAAACAGTAATCGGCAAATATGCCGGCGAGTTTCTCTCGATTGGTGTCGGCGGTAGACCGCTTGGCATGGGAGGTGCTTTTACGGCAATAGCCAACGATGTAACAGCCGGATACTATAATCCAGCCGGATTGGCAAATTTAAACTATCCGCAAATTGCGTTGATGCATGACGAACGGTATGGTAATCTTGTTAATTACAATTATGCTGCCGTTGCTTTACCGTATGGAAAGGATTACACGTTTGGCGTGAGCATTATGAGGCTTGGCGTAGACGGTATTCCCGACACCCGCAAGGCGCTTTACGATGCGAATGGAGACGGCATTTACGACATTAATTCCGATAGATTAAACTATGATTTGATAACTGAATTCAGCAATCAGGATTGGGCATTTTATTTCACCGGGGCAAAAAGAATCAGCGACAATTTTGCGTTAGGCGCGAATGTAAAGATTCTTTCCCGCTCGATTGCTGAATACAGCGCATTTGGTATCGGGTTTGATATCGGCGCTATTTATTCCCCCATGGAAAACTTGCTGCTTGGCGCAAATGTGCAGGATGTAACAACAACGTTTGTTGCCTGGAGTACGGGAAGAAATGAATTGATTACACCTACTGCTAAAGTCGGTGCCGCATATCAAGTTGATTTTTGGGGTGGAACGGTTCTTCCGGCAGTTGATCTTGATATTCGTTTCGAGAACCGCCGCTTCGCTTCACAATTTAATGTTGGTCCAATCAGTTTTGATCCGCACGTCGGATTAGAATATAGTTATAAAAAGCTTTTTGCAATTCGTGCCGGCTACAATGATGTAAAACAATTTACCATTGGAGCGGGAGTGAAATTACCGAAGCTCAATATCGATTATTCCTTTGCCAGATTTAATATGTCTTCCGAAGACCGGCTCGACGACACACACCGTATATCACTTATCTTAACGTTAGAAGAACCGCGATTTCTGCGAGTTTCCGAGTAAGAATTAGAAGCATTTTTAAGAAGCCGCTTTCATACAGAGCGGCTTTTTTGTTTCCGCAATTTCATAATGGATTACGGATAAACATCCAAAATGAAGGGCATTTCATTAATTAATTTACACTTCTCCAAAGCTTTATATTTGAATTCACCACATTTCACGTTATTTTTGAACGCACAATTTTTTAAGATTAACGGAGAAACAATGATTAATAAAATTCAAGAGTTACTTGGAAAAGAAGCGGAAGCTCTCCTTACCTATAACGCTAAAGTTCCAAAAGAAAAATTACATTTACCCGGACCCGATTTTGTTGATAGAATTTTTGGATCCAGCGACAGAAGCATTAATGTTCTTAAAAATCTGCAATGGATTATGAGCAGCGGAAGACTTGCCGGCAGCGGTTATGTTTCTATTCTTCCGGTTGATCAGGGTATTGAACATTCTGCAGGCGCTTCATTTGCAAAAAATCTGGATTATTTTGATCCTGAAAACATTGTAAAATTAGCTATCGAAGGTGGCTGCAACGCTGTTGCTTCAACATTGGGCGTGCTTGGAATGGTTTCAAGAAAATACGCTCACAAAATTCCTTTCGTAGTAAAAATCAATCACAATGAATTGCTTACCTATCCAAACAAATTTGATCAGGTGATGTTTGCCGGAGTTGAACAAGCTTACGATATGGGTGCCGCTGCTGTTGGAGCTACTATCTATTTTGGTTCCGATGAAAGTACACGCCAAATAGTTGAAGTGAGTCAGGCTTTTCAATACGCTCATGAACTCGGTCTTGGTACCATTCTCTGGTGCTATTTGCGTAATCCTAAATTCAAGAGCGATAAAGATTATCATGTTTCTGCGGACTTAACCGGGCAGGCAAATCATCTTGGTGTAACAATTGAAGCGGATATCATCAAACAAAAACTTCCGGAAAATAACGGCGGGTATACCGCATTGAATATGGGAAATTCTTCCTACGGTAAAATTGATAAACGAGTTTACACCGAATTAACGACAGACAACCCGATCGATTTAACCCGATACCAGGTATTAAATAATTACATGGGAAGAGCCGGATTGATTAACAGCGGCGGCGCTTCCGGTGCAAATGATTTTGCCGATGCTTGCAAAACCGCGGTAATTAACAAACGCGCCGGCGGTATGGGATTAATCCTTGGAAGAAAAGCTTTCCAACGCCCATTGGCAGAAGGAATCAAAATCGTAAACATGGTTCAAGATGTTTATCTCACAAAAGAA